>VOFH01001097.1_pt1 | contig 80001 bp, 126 predicted proteins | sample 5384091 | NCBI WGS metagenome assembly VOFH01 (sample SAMN12384727, study PRJNA508395) | human gut metagenome | isolation source: healthy gut G | host: Homo sapiens
AGGTTGGAGTTGAGTTTTGAATGCGCCGGACGGCTTGAATTTGGAAGAACTGAAGTATACGATTTCCAATGAGACCATTACGGTGGCGGGTCCGGTGGATGAGATCGATAACTACAGCGAAATCCTTTTAGGGTATATTGATTTTAAATCGTTGGACTTGGAGAGTAACTTTACTTTTGATGTGGAATTGCCTGATAACTTTACCAACGTGGCCCATACGGAAACGGTGACTGTTACTTTTGACTGGACGGATATGGTGGCGAAGGAATTTACCGTTACCAATCTTTCTTTGCTGAATGTGCCGACAGATTATGATGCAAGGCTTCTCACCAACCGGATTACAAGGGTCCGGATTATCGGCCCGGCGCAGGTTTTGGAAACCATGACGTCAGACGATTTGGTGGCGCAGATTGATTTGAGCAAGAGATCGGTGGAAACAGGGCAGTTTAAGACTGCGGTGACAATCTCAGCGCCAGCAAAAAATCTTGTCTGGGCTGTGGGGGATTACACGGCGGTCGTAGTCATCAGCGAAAAAGAATGATTTATTTGATGGATGAATAGGAACCGCCTGGGCCCAGATGTTCAGGCGGTTCCTATTTGTGGGGAACGGGAGATATGCCATGGCGATTATTTTAACAGGAATTTGGATCAGACCGGAAGAGCCGTTTGAAAAAGCGGCGCAAACAGCACGAAGGCAATTGAGGGTGAATCGAAGGATATCTTATCGATTTATCCGGTAAAAAGCTCAATCGATGCGCGGCACCCGGACAAGATCAGGATTGTCTATTCGGTAGGGGTCGAACTGACCTGCGATGAAGAAGCTGTGCTGCAGCGCGCAAATCTTTCCAATGCTTTCCTGCGGCGAGACAGCGCTTTGGAACTCTCCTTCGGGACGGAGCCGATGACTCACCGGCCGGTGGTTGCGGGATTTGGTCCTGCCGGGATGTTTGCGGCCCTTTTGTTGTCGCAGCAGGGCTACCGGCCGCTGGTATTGGAGCGGGGGATGGATGTGGATGCCCGCATCCGGGCAGTGGAAGGATTTTGGAAGTCCGGTACATTGGATGTAAAGACAAATGTACAGTTTGGAGAGGCGGCGCAGGAACTTTTTCCGATGGCAAACTGACCACTCGCATCCATGATCCCAGATGCGGCTATGTGATGGAACAGTTGGCCCGTTTTGGCGCACCGGCTCAGACGATGCGGCGCGCCAAACCCCATATCGGCACTGATAAGCTGCGGATGGTAGTGAAAAATATCCGCAGAGAAATCGAACGGATGGGCGGCGAAATCAAATTTGGCATGCAGGTAGAGGATCTGTTGATGAAGCGGGGGAAAGTTAGTCGGACTGATCGCGGACGGGCAGCCGATTGCCTGCGATCAGCTGATTTTGGCAGTGGGGCACAGTGCAAGGGATACGTTTGAAATGCTTATGCAGCGCCAGATTCCTATGGTCGCCAAGGCTTTTTCGGTCGGTGTGCGGATTGAACACCTGCAATCGGTGATTGACCGGGGGCTATACGGAAATTATGCCGGGCATCCGGCGCTGGACAAAGGGGAATATCAACTGTCATACCGGGAGGGGGAGCGGGGCGTTTACACCTTCTGCATGTGCCCGGGCGGAATAGTGGTTCCCTCTGCTTCCGAGCCGCAGGCGGTGGTAACCAATGGGATGAGTGAATATGCGAGAGATGGAAAAACGCCAATTCAGCGTTGGTAGTTTCAGTAGACCAATCGGATTTTGGCGCCGGCCCGATGGATGGGATTGCCTTTCAGCGGAGCCTGGAGCGGGCTGCTTTTTCAGCGGGCGGAGGACGCTATGCTGCACCGGGACAGACGGCAAAAAAGCTTTTGGACGAAACACGTCCCGCTTTGCCCAATTTATTAGAGCCAACATACACGCTTGGCGTTCGCCCATATCCTTTGAAAATGCTGTTTCCCAGCCAGATCAATCGAATGCTGGAAAATGGATTGCGGCGGTTTGAGCGGCGAATTCCCGGTTTTTCCGGTGCTGACGCTTTTTAACCGGGGTGGAAACCCGGGCGTCTTCTCCGATACGAATCTTGCGGGAAGAAGACTTTCAATCTCCGGCACTCAAGCGGGATTGTATCCCTGTGGCGAGGGGGCCGGCTATGCCGGTGGAATTGTCAGCGCAGCGGTAGACGGCGTTCGGGTGGCGCAGCAGATTATAGGGCGTTATGCACCGGCGGGGGATAAGGGCAAATATTGAATTTTTTTCAATAAAGTGATAAAATATCTTCATTATGCTGTCACACAGGAAAGGAGGGTGTTTTCGATGAAACAATGGAAGATGGCGTCGCCCTCTTCTGAAACAGTGGCGTTGCTTTGCCGAGAACAAATCCCTCCATTGACGGCTCATCTGCTGGCGGTACGTAGAATTACTACTATTGAAGCGGCTCGCAATTTTTGCGCGGCGACGACGAATTGTCGGATCCCTTCTTACTTCAGGATATGGACAAAGCGGTAGAACGCATTGGAAGAGCGGTGGAAGAAGGGCAGAAAATCTGTATTTACGGTGATTACGACTGCGACGGTATCACCTCGACAGTTTTGCTTTTTTATACCTATCTGCAAAGCATTGGCGCAGATGTGTTCTTTTATATTCCTGACCGGGATCGGGAGGGCTATGGCATGAATGCCGGCGCCGTACAGGCGGTCGCGGCAAAAGGAACCAGTTTGATTGTGACGGTGGACAACGGCATTTCGGCGTTGGATGAGATTTCCTATGCTGTCCGTTTGGGAATGGATGGTGGTTACCGACCACCATCAACCCAGGGAAACGCTTCCGTCGTGTTCTGCAGTGGTGAATCCGCATCGAAGGGATCAGCAAGCTGGATATCACGATTTGGCGGGTGTTGGAGTTGCGTTTAAACTGGTTTGCGCGAGGGAAGGGGATGACGGCAGTGAGATGCTGGAGTACTATTCCGATCTGGTGGCGCTGGGCACGATTGCCGATATGGTTCCGCTGCGGGAGAAAACCGCTGCATTGTCCGCCGTGGGTTGGAAAGCCTACGACACACGCAGAATATGGGGCTTGCGGCGTTGGTTTCAGCCTGTGGGTTAGCGGAAAGGAGATAACGTCCGGTAGCGTTGCGTTTCTTTTAGCGCCGCGGATGAATGCGGCAGGGCGGCTTGGACATGTGGAAAAAGCTGTGGAGCTGCTTTTGTGTGAGGAGGAAGAAAAGGCGGCGGCGCTGGCCGAAGAAATTTGTGGCTATAATAAAGAACGTCAGGCGTTGGAAGCGGCGATTTTAAAAAAGAAGTCGCTTTGCTGATCCAAAAGGATCCATCCTGCCTGCGGGAGCGCATCCTGTTATTTTCTGGGAAAGGATGGCATCCAGGCGTCATCGGGATTGTCTGTGCCAAAGTGGTGGAGAAATTCGGAAAGCCCCTGCATTCTGCTTTGTGAGGAGGAGGGATGCTGCGCGGCTCCGGGAGAAGTGTTGGAGAATTCGATTTGATCGGCTGTATCGGCCGGTGTAGTGAGCTGCTGGAGCAGTATGGAGGGCATCCGGCAGCGGCGGGGTTGATCCTGCAGAAGGAAAAATATGCGAAATTTCATGTCATGCTGCAACAGGAGGCTGCCCGGATGTGCGAGTATATGCCCCCCAGCGGCGCTTTGGATCGACAAATCGGTATCGATGCAGGAAATGACGATCCCGGCGCTGAAATCTTTGCAGTTACTGGAGCCTTTTGGCATGTCGAATGAATCGCCGGTTTTCTTATATGAACAGTGCAGAATAGAAGGCGTTTACACTATGAGCGGAGGAAAGCATTTACGGCTGAAGATGAATCAAAACGGCCAATGCTTTTATGCGGCCTATTTTAATATGGCTCCGGAAAAATTCCGCTATCAAATAGGGGACCAGGTTGATATTGCGGTAAACTGCGATATCAATATTTACCAAGGAAAAGAGCAGGTGTCGGTAAAAATAAGGGACATCCGGCTTTCTGGTTTCCGGCAGGAAGCCTATTTTGAAGGCCGGGAGCAGTACGACCGGTTCCTGCGATCCGAGGATTTTTGGAGGATTCTGTAAACCGATCTATTCCAGATCGGGCGGATATCGCACAGTTGTATCGCGGATTGCGGGATCTCAGTCCTTTTTATGGTGATTACGATGGGTTGTTCGCACGCCTGGGTGCCCAGGTGAAAAATTATTGTTCTTTCCGTTTGGGATTGGAAATCCTGATGGAAAGGGGCCTTGTGCAAGTATGCAGAGAAAAAAGGGGATTTTGCTTTTCGGTGCTTCAGGTGAGAGAGAAGGTAGATTTGGAGCAGTCACCGATTATGCAGAAACTTCATCTGATAAAGGGGTAAAACCTATGCTTAGTACCTTTGACGACCTTAGGCAGCAAATTCAAAATAGGGAAGCAGCTTGATCTGGAGCAGATCAAGCTGGCTTATGAAACAGCGAAGAAAGCCCATGGGGAACAGCTGCGCGTTTCGGGAGAACCTTATATTATTCATCCGCTGAATGTTGCCTCTATCCTGGTGGGGCTCGGGATGGATACAGAGACAATCGTGGCGGCGCTGTTACATGATGTAGTGGAAGATACCCCGGTCACTTTAGAAGAGGTTTCCCACGATTTCGGTCAGGAAGTTGCGCTGCTGGTAGACGGCGTTACCAAGCTGGGGAGGATCCCATTTTCCTCGCGGGAAGAGCAACAGGCGGAGAATATTCGAAAAATGCTGCTTGCCATGGCGCAGGATGTACGGGTGATCATTATCAAGCTGGCCGACCGTTTGCATAATATGAGAACCATCGATTGCATGCCGGATCAAAAGCGCCGGGACAAGGCTTTGGAAACGATGGAGGTTTATGCTCCGTTGGCACACCGGCTTGGCATTCGTGGAATCAAGGAAGAATTGGAAGATCTGTCGTTGCGGTGCCTGGACGGGATTGCATATGAAGAAATTGAAAAGACGCTTGCTTTGAAAAAAGAAGAGCGTACGGCTTTTTTTTAAACCGGATGAAGGAGAAAATCCGGGAGAGAGTGACGCAGGAGCATAAAAAAATGTGTATATCGAAGGCAGGGTAAAAGCATTTACGGCATTTACCGAAAAGTTTATATGAACGGGCGGGCCTTTGAAGAGATTTACGATATTTATGCCATACGGCTGATTGTCGATACGGTGTTTGACTGCTACAATATTTTGGGCATTATTCACGATATGTTCCGGCCGATTCCCAACCGGTTCAAGGATTATATTTCCACGCCGAAATCAATATGTACCAATCCCTGCATACAACAGTGGTAGATAAAGAAGGGATTCCTTTTGAAGTGCAGATCCGCACTTGGGATATGCATTATACGGCGGAATACGGAATTGCGGCCCATTGGAAATACAAAGCCGGGGTCAGCGGAAACGATAAACTCAGCGAGCGCCTGGCCTGGGTGCGCCAGCTTTTGGAGGCACAGCAGGAATCAGAGGATGCGGAAGATTTGATCCGGTCGATCAAGACGGATCTTTTCTCCAGAGGAAGTATTTGTCTTTACACCGAAAGGAGATGTTATCAGCTTACCTGCTGGGGCGACGGTGATCGATTTTGCATATGCGATCCATACTGCCGTGGGAAACCGTATGGTGGGCGCCAAAGTGGATGGGCGGATGGTCTCTATCGATTATGAGGTAAAAACGGAAACATCGTCGAAATTCTGACCTCTAACAGTGCGAACCACGGGCCCAGCAGGGACTGGATTAAAATTGTAAAACCAGCGGCGCCCGAAATAAGATCCGCGCTTGGTTTAAGAAAAGAACGCCGGGAAGAAAACATTCAGGAAGGCCGGGAAGAGCTGGAACGGGAGTTTAAGCGCAACGGTATTACCTTGACCGATGAGCAGGCGGCGGAATTTGTGCTGGATATTTCTAAGCGCCAGCACTTCACCAATATCGATGACTTTCTTGCCGCCATTGGCTATGGAGGGTATCGTTATCCCGAATCATTCCCGGATTAAAGAAGAATATCTGCGGACTTACCGCACCAGTGAAGAAGAAAACTGGATAAGGCGATTATCCGGCCCAAAAGGAACGCAAAGCCCAAAGCGGCGTTATTGTAGAAGGACTAGACGGCTGTTTGGTTAAGTTTGCCCGTTGCTGCAATCCTTTGCCCGGCGATGAAATCGTAGGCTTTATCACCCGTGGTTTCGGTGTTTCCATTCATAAGCGCGACTGCATTAATGTGGTCAACAGCATCAATGATGCAGAGCAGAAGGAACGCTGGGTGCGGGCTGAATGGGCAGAAAACGTTAGGATTCGGTATTTAAATCGGCACTGGAAATTTATGCGGCTGACCGAAGCGATTTACTGGCGGATGTCAGCATCGCCATCGCTAATATGCGCATTCCGCTCCATTCCTTAAGCGCCAGAGAGACAAAGGATCACCATGTTATGATCCAGATCACATTGGGAATCACTCATCTGGAACAGTTGAATAATATTATCGGCACCTTCCAGCGGATCAACGGCGTGATCTCGGTGGAGCGGGTGAATCAGTAAAGGGGGAAAGCCAAATGCGTGTGATTGTACAGCGGGTGCAGTCTTCTCGCGTAGAAATTGACGGAGAAGTTTCCGGCGAAATCGGCCAGGGTCTCATGGTACTGCTCGGAATTACCGAAGGAGACGGGCAGGAGCAGTGTGATTTTTTGGCCGATAAACTTGTCCATTTGCGTATTTTCACGGATGAGCAGGAAAAGATGAATCTGTCCTTACAGGATATCAATGGGGAAATGCTAATCGTTTCCCAGTTCACTCTTTACGGCGACTGCAAAAAGGGGCGCAGGCCCTCTTTTGTGGCGGCAGCCCGGCCGGAAACTGCGATCCCTCTGTATGAATATTTCATTGATGCAGTAAAACGGCGGGGAGTCAAAAAGTGGCGACTGGTCAATTTGGAGCGGATAGGCAGGTTTACATCCAAAACGACGGGCCGGTAACATTGATGCTGGATACGGACGAAATCATGAGGGGGGCGCAAAATGAATGTGAAAACTTTAGTCGTGGTGTTGGAAGGGCAAACTGTTATCTGGTCTGGAATGATACGGCCTGTGTCCCTGATCGATCCGGGTGATGACGCTGAACGGATCAAAACGGCATTAGAGCGGTTGGGAAAACCTTTGGAAGCGATTTTACTGACCCATGGACACTTTGATCATGTAGGAGCGGTAAAAGCGCTGAAAGAGTATGATCCACAAGTGCCGGTCATGATCGGCGCAGCGGATGAAGAGTTTTATCTGATCCAGAGCGAGTTTATAGGGGATGCTTTCCAGTATTCCGGATAGACTCCATCTAAAGGCGGATCGTTTGTTGGCAGATGGAGATGAAATTAATGTAAGTGGTATGAACTTTACTGTTGTTGCTACACCAGGACATACCAAAGGATCGGTCTGCTATCTCTTTGAAAATGCAATTTTTCTGGTGATACGCTGTTTCGCGGTACCTGTGGCCGCTGCGATTTCTATGGTGGAGACAGTTGGGCCATGCGCGATTCTTTGGCGAAGCTGGCAGCATTAGAAGGCGACAGGCGGGTTTATCCGGGACACGAAGGAGAAACATCGCTGGACTGGGAGAGAAAATATAATCGATTTATGGGATCAAAGAAATGAATCTGATATTAGATGGACATCATTATAAATATGAGCTGGAATCTCTGGCCAATATGTTTTTTCACGAAAACAAAGTGCGGGTTGTAACGGAAAAAGATTTTAGTCAAGCAGAATACCTTTACACTTATTTTTTTCCGAGCCGGATGGAACAGTTTCATTAAAAGTTGTTACAAAACTTGACCAGAAACTGCGCGAAGAGGGATTTCGCGGCAGGCCGGCGGAAAAACGATCTGGATCGTTTTTGCGAATATCATTTGTGCCGCATGCTCTACCGGCAACTGGAAGATGCCACTGGCATTTCGCTGGCTTGGGGAATGCTGACCGGCGTGCGTCCGGTCAGGCTGATTTATCGCTATCGGGAAAGAGGAATGGACGACGGCAGATTCAGGAAGCACCTGCACCGGGATTATTTTGTGACAGATGAAAAGATTGACCTTTTGCTTCGAACTGCAGATAAAGAAAAGGCAATCTTGGATTTATCCCGGCCTGAGTCATTCAGTTTGTATATTTCCATTCCTTTTTGTCCCTCCCGCTGCAATTACTGTTCTTTTGTTTCCCATTCCATCGAACGGGCAAAAAGCTGATCCCGGAATATGTGGCGCTTTTAATCCGGGAAATTGAGTATGTGGCGCCAATTGTTCAAATGCTTGGCCTGCGGCTGGAGACCGTTTATTTTGGGGAGGAACGCCAACGGCGATTCCTTCCGGCCTGCTGGAGCAGATTATTTGTACGATTGAACGGCATTTTAACCTTTCTCATCTGCGGGAATATACAGTAGAGGCCGGCCGACCGGATACGATCACCTTGCAGAACCTGGAGATGCTTAAGCGGAAAGGCGTTACTCGCATCAGCATCAACCCGCAAACCATGAACGATACTGTTTTGGAACAAATTGGAAGGCGGCATACGGCTGCGCAGACGGTTGAAGCCTTTCAAATGGCTCGGCAGGCGGGCCACCGGAATATCAATATGGATTTGATTGCCGGTTTAACTGGAGACAGTCTGGAGAGCTTTTGCCATACGGTAGATCAGGTGATTGCGATGGCTCCGGAAAATATTACGCTGCACACGTTGTCGGTGAAACGGTCGTCCCGGTTGGGGCAGCATGCAAAGGATTTTTATTTGCAGGAGCACCAGCGGGTAACGGATATGCTTTCGTATGCCGGACGACGTTTTACCAGGAGCAGTATCGGCCGTACTATCTGTACCGCCAGAAAAAATACCATGGAAAATATGGAGAATGTCGGTTATTGCAAAGAAGGGAAGGAAGGGTACTATAATGTCTATATTATGGACGAGACCCATTCCATCATCGCATTAGGAGCTGGTGGCGTCTCCAAATTGAAGGCCGGGCGGAACACTTTTGCACCGTATTTTTTCAATTATAAATATCCTTACGAATATATCGAGCGGTTTGATATGGTTTTGCGCCGCAAAGATGAAATTATAGCATTTTATAGGCAGACGGAATAGGATTTGTTTTTCTTGCCCCTTGAGGCTGAAAGGGGTATAATAACAATACGAATACCCCGAAAGGAGAATCATTATGGCAAATATCAATGAGTTTATCAATACGGCAAAAGAATTGGCTGACTTGGCTGGCAAAAAAGCGGGTGAGGCTGTTGAAGTTTCTAAGTTAAAGATCAATAATGCGAAAATAAACGGCGAAATTCAAAAACATATGAAAAATTGGGTGCTTTTTTTTTTGTTTATAAATTCCGCAAAAGCGGGGAAGAAAACAGCGAATTAATCGACATGTGTGTAAAAGAGATTGACGAGCTGCTGGCTGTTCTGGAGGAAAATGAGAAGAAAATCAACGAGACGCGGCACAAAGTAAAATGCTCGGATTGCGGCGCCCTCAACGATATACAAGCAGTCTACTGTATGAAATGCGGTGGGAAATTGCAGCGTGAAGCAGATGATCTTTATGTAGAGATGTATGTGGACGCAGTGCCGACGGAAAATACAGACGTTCAACAATGCGATGATGAAGCAAAACAGGAAGAAGCAAATGAAGAAAAAAGTGAAACGGAACCAGAGCGGCCGTCCTGCGACTGCTAATTGATTGAAAAAATAACAGGGTCTGCGGCAATTGGCCGGGGAATATAAGAAAATAATATCACACTTTCGCAAAGAACAGCATGACCAAAGTCATGCTGTTCTTTGTTTCGGCGGTTTTCCACCAAGCTCACAAAGCCATAGAAAATACGGGTGTTCTGACGCCGCTTGCTGCAAATGCGCAAAGAGTCGCCTCTATCTTTGGAAAAGGGAAGCGGACCTAAGATCATTGTTGCAGACCGGAAGCTGGAAAAATGAATTTTGCCTTTTCATTACATCTGTACTTTAGCCATGCTGGGGAGGATGGAGTTTTCCAAATACTATTGTTTAAGAGAAAGGAAAGGAAGCGGCCATCTGCGGCGACCTGGGACGGTGAGCCGGCTTTTTCAATAGCGGCGAGAGCCGTTTGGCCTGTTTCCTGCAGGGTAACTGCCGTTTTACTTTATTTTGGTTCTACAAATATGATTGATGTTGTAAAAAAGAGCGGCAACGGAGCCGTCCGTTGCCGCCCTGCAAATTTTTTTCAAACAAAACGGAGCTTTATAACATTCATTTGACCCGTCTTGTATATTACTTGTATATTATTGGTTAGATTTTTTCGCTGGCTTTCCGAATATCGACCCGGCGGATCTTTCCGCTGATTGTTTTGGAAGTTCCTCCACGAATTCCACAATGCGAGGATACTTATATGGCGCGGTCTGTTTTTTACATAAGTCTGCAGTTCTTTTACCAATTGCTCGGAAGGAACATAATTTTTGGTCAATACAATGGTGGCTTTGACCACCTGTCCGCGCACCGGATCGGGCGCGCCGGTCACCGCACATTCCAGCACAGCCGGATGCTCCATCAGCACGCTTTCGATTTCAAACGGTCCAATGCGATATCCAGAAGCTTTGATAACGTCATCGGTGCGCCCCACATACCAGTAGTAGCCGTCCTCGTCCATCCAGGCGGTATCGCCGGTATGATAAAGGCCGTCGTGCCAGGCTTCCCGGGTCTTTTTCCTCATCCCGGTAGTATCCCATAAATAGGCCTACTTGCTTTTCATCGTGGGTGCGCACACAGATTTCACCGACCAACCCGGGTTGTACCTCTTTGCCGTTTTCATCTACAACCACAATATCATAAAGGGGAGAAGGTTTTCCCATGGAACCCGGCTTTGGAGTGGTTCCCGCCAGATTGGCCAGGGTCAGAGTTGTCTCGGTCTGCCCAAAGCCTTCATACAATTTGAGTCCGGTATACTCATAAAAACGGTTGTAAACTTCTGGATTGAGCGCTTCGCCTGCGGTGGTGGCATACTTAAGCGAGCTCAGATCGTAGCCTTTCATGCCCTCTTTGATAAAGAAACGGTAGATGGTAGGCGGTGCACAGAAAGAGGTAATACGATATTTTTCGATCAGCTGCAGAAGGTCATGCGGAACGAATTTTTCGTAATCATAGACAAAGACAGTGCAGCCCACCATCCACTGGCCATACAGCTTTCCCCAGACCGCCTTGCCCCATCCAGTGTCGGATACAGTCAGGTGCAGCCCATCGGACGGGATATTATGCCAGTATTTGGCTGTGATCAAATGGCCGATAGCATAAGTATAATCGTGCAGGACCATCTTAGGATAGCCGGTCGTGCCAGAAGAAAAATACATCAGCATCGGCTCCAGCGCTTTGGTGTCAGCGCGGGAAATTCATCCGGCATGTCTTCCAGCTCGGTATCGAAATCAATCCAACCGGGGCGGGAGCCCATTTGCGGTAAAACGGGAGGTCAATCCATGGTATTCCTCGCAGGCGCTTTCTACATGCTGTGCGACGTCGCCCGTGGCGGTGGCGACGATGGAGGTAACGCCGGCGGCTTCAAACCGGTAGACATAATCCTTTTCGTCAGCAGATTGGTGGCGGGGATGGCGACCGCGCCGATTTTATGCAGCGCCAGGATGGAAAACCAGAACTGGTAATGACGGCGAGCACCAGCATGACCATATCGCCTTTTGAATGCCATGCTTGATGAACAGGTTGGCAGCCTTATTGGAATACCGGCGCATATCATCAAAAGTAAAAACTTTTTTCCTCTCCTGATCATTGCACCAGATCATTGCGCGGCGGTTCGGTTCCAGCCGGGCAATTTCGTCTACCACGTCGTAAGCAAAATTAAAATTTTCTTCATAGATAGGGCGAAAAGTCTTCAGTACCCCATGCTTGTCGAAGCTCTCATCACAAAATCGTTCGTACAGATCTTCAACCGTTACAGATTTCATTACCTATTCCTCCTCCTTCAGCACAACTGCAATAAACCGGCATTCTTTTCCTCCAGTGGCAATCATGCCGTGTCCATGCCCGGAATCGTAATAAATGGCGTCGCCCGCATGGAGAATTTCGCAGTGATCTTCTAACTGGATCTTTAAATCCCCTTCAGGATATAGTCAAATTCCTGCCCTTTATGGTATGACAGGGTGGATCGGCTGGTCCTGTTCTGATTCGGAATAAGGTGCAGTGACGAGGAATGGCTCGCAGGTTTTGTTTTTAAATAGATAGGCAAGATGCTGATAGTTGAAGCCTGCCCTCCGTTTGATAGGCAGCCCTTCGTCTTTTCGCACAATGGAATAAAAGCTCAGGCGGGGATTTTCGCCGGTTACCAATTCGACCATGTCCACGCCGAACAGCTTGGCACATTGATACAAAAAGTAAAAGAAAAGTCCTTCTGCCCGCTTTCACAGGAAAGATATTCTTCAACAGAGGTATTGGTAGCCTGTGCCGCCTGCTCTGGCGCTATTTCCAGAATTTCTCTTAATTCCCGGATTCGCATTGCGATTTCAACGAGTTTTGCTTCCATAATATGGTCCCTCCAAATCAAAATAAAAAATAAAAGCCCGCCCCGACATGGGACGAGCTTCAACCCGCGTTACCACCCAAATTGCACAAAATCATGCCTCTTTGCAGGGTTCCAACAAACCCCTGGCTTTTAACGCAGCCTTACGAAGGACATCTACTCACGCGAAGATACGCTTTGGTGCCTTGGCTTGGGAGGGATTTGCCTGTTCGATCCTTACTGCCTTGCAGCGACCGGCAGCTCTCTGAAAAGGATGCCTGAAAAGGCTTGTCTCCGTCATTGCCTTTATGGTGTCATATCAAATTAACAGCATTATAATGATTCTCAAAGAATTTGTCAAGCCTTATTTGAAAATTATTTCAGCCAATTCCGCAGCGTTGGCAGCAATAAAATCGGCGTGATTTTCCACAAGCTCCTGACGGGTTCGAAAACCCCACAGAACCCCGCAGGACTGCACACCGCTGTTTTGGGCCGTCTGCATATCTACCCAGGTATCGCCTACATACAGCGCATCCTCCAAAAGCAATTCCGGTTATGCGAAGGACCTCCCGTACACCGGCGGATCCGGCTTTTTGGGAATTCCCTCTTTTGGCCCCATCGTAGCGGCGAAATGAATCTGCGGGAAATAGTATCGTACAACATCCGCTGTGATATCGTCCGGCTTATTCGAAACTACCGCAACCAGCACACCCGCTTTGTTACACCGGGACAGAAGATCAGAAATGCCGGGATAAGGACGGGTTTTGTCCTTGCTGTGAGCGGCATAATAGGACAAGTAGATTTTTTTGACACGATCGAACAGTTCTTGATTCTCTTTTTTCTTCTTCCGGCAGAGCGCGTCGAATCAACGGGTCAACACTGTTCCCCACAAAGTATTTGTATTCATCCACCGTATGTAGGGGCAGGCCGCACTGCTGGAGAGCATAGTTGGTGCTGTCGGCAAGATCGTCGATAGAATTGATCAGAGTGCCGTCCAAATCGAAAAAGAACCAGCTTTTTCATTTTTTTCATCCCCTAAAATCTTTTCACCTCAGTATACCACCTTTGCCATATTAATGCAATTTCCGTTCAGTCATAGTGGTATGTTCTTTCTGCAATGGACGAGGCAAGAAAAAGCTTGAAACAATTGTACGCAACCATGGGTTGACAAAAAGAAAGCGCTGGTTGGTGGTCAAAAGGGACGGTATTTGGTAAAGTAAGAAGGAAAAGAAAGGGGAGGATATTTTGGAATTGGCGGCGCAAATTGCAGCATTGAGAAAAAAGCATGGATTCTCTCAAGAGGAATTGGGAGAAAACTGGGCGTATCCCGCCAGGCGGTTTCGAAATGGGAATCTGGCCAGGCGGTGCCGGAATTGGAAAAGTTGAAGGAACTGAGCCGCATCTTTGGAGTTTCCTTAAATGAGCTGCTGCAGCTGGAAGAAAGCAGCCCCAAAAAGACAGAGGGGGCATTCCTTTTCGAGCAGCCGGAAAAAACGCAGAGAAACAGACGGAATCAGGAGAAGGCAAACTGAAAAAACAAAGAAACTGGATTTTTATCTTTACTGTTTCAGGCTTCATCCTGGCGCTGGCTCTAATTACTATTTGCCTGCAGGCTCAAATCAAAAATTTGGACAGCCGTCTGGCAGATGTCCAGAGCAGCCTTTTGGGTGTAAAATCTGAGTGGTCGACGGCAATTTCCTCCCTGCGCGCAAGCATAGAGCAAAGCCTGGAAAGCCAGTCGAGTATTGTGTCCGATTACCATTATGATGTGATCAGCCTGCAGCCGATCAGCCAGCGGGTAAAAGCAAAGTTCATGGTTACGCCGAAAACAGCACGGCAGATACAACAGCGGTTCTTTCTTTTTACGGGTCCGGATTTTGAGCCGTTTACACAGGAATTGTCCAGAACGGGAGGAGGGGCCTTTGAAGGATCTGCCGATCTGCCATTGTCTCACGAGGTTCGCGTGCAGGTGACTTTTTTGAATGGTGACGAAAGAACCAATGAGGCGCTGGAAACGATTTATGGGCTGGATGATTATTTGCTGTCGATCTATTCTACCTTCCAGGGCGATATGTCACGCTATGCCATTGGGGATCTGTCGTCGACGCTGTCGCTGAATGGTTCGCTGGAGGTGGAAGCGCAAATAAATGACAGCACCGAATACCGTGCTTTTGGCGAACTATCCGGATGGGGGACAGTGCGTTTGATCAAAGACGGCAAAGTTTATCGGGAATATGAACTGGATTTTTACGAAAATGGGCCAAAGCCAGATTATGAAAACGGAATGAAACTCCAGTTTATAGCGCTTTCACTGTCACTGCGTCGGTGCCAATGGAAGAGCGGTTTTCTGAGGGGGAATGGCAGAAAATTGAAATAGAAGTAACCGTGATCGATCGTTTTGGTATTTGTTACCGGCAAATACCATATGTACTGAAACTGCAGGAAATGACGGATATGACAGGCCAACGGATACGGAGATTACCTATCCCACCAAATAAAAAGCCGGATAAAAATTTTATCCGGTAGTTTTTCGAGCATATCCTCCCAAAAAAGGAAAGCGCTTTTTGCGTTTTCCTTTTTGCATAAATAGGGCACAGAGAGCTTTTTTCCTCATATACTGAAAAAAGGGGAGTGGGTGCATGTTGCGGGCAAAAAAGAAAAACACGTAAAATACTTTTCCGAATGATTTTGTTTTTTCTCTTACTTCTTTTCCTGATTCTGGGAATTCGTTCCTGGATTGAGCCGACTGTGGAAGAGAGGCTTTCCTATCAGTCAAGGGTATTGGTGACGGCAGCGATCAACCAGACTGTAGCAGAGGAGCTGGAACGTCTGGGTGTTACTTACCATCAGATGATTCATCTGACGCGGGATGGCACCGGCAGAATCACCGCTTTACAGGCAGATACTGTATTGCTCAATCAAATCAAAAGCGCCATTACAGAGCAAGTGGGAGAACGCCTGCAGGAATTATCTTCCCACAGATTATCCATTCCTTTGGGTTCCTTGACGGGGCTGAAAATCCTTTCATTGGAATTGGACGGGGACCGTCTGTTTCGTTCCGGCTGTTGCCAGAGTCAGTGGTCATGACAAACCTGTATCATGAATTTACCCAGGCCGGTGTAAACCAAACGCTTCATCAGGTTTATCTGCAGATCGATATGGAAATTTCTGCCGTAATCCCAGGTTTTCAATGCGGACCCAAGTATCAACCAATATGGAGTTGGGACAAACGGTGATCGTTGGGGAAGTGCCGGAATTTTTTGGTAGCATTGGAATTGGAGGGGCGGCTGACGGTGCTTGACAATCAAAACGGAAAGCATATAATAAGATTTAATGACGATTGTAGGAGAAATTTTTTCTTTATGTGATAAAAAGGTGAACTTTGCGTGAAAGGCGCGTGATTAGGTGAGGAAACGCAGAAAAGCTGTTTTGCGAATACGGGCCGGTATGCTATGAGATTTCCCTTTGGAAAGAAAATTGCAAGCGCACCTTTCGGGATTGGCTTTACGGGAACCATTTCGCAAAAACATTTTCGGAAAAGACGCTTCCCTGTGTCTGGAAAAGTCATATGTCCATGATGCTCCGGCCGCTGGCGGAGTTGACATGCAGCTGCAGCGAAATAAGGTTCAAAATCTTAGGCTGGCCACCGCACAGATTGATGGTATTCTCATCGCCCCTGGCGAGATTTTTTCGCTGTGGGCGCTGATTGGCCGGCCGACCCGGAAAAAGGGATATCTGGATGGCTTGGTGATTTCGAGCGGCCACCTGGGAAAAGGGGTTGCCGGAGGATTGTGCCAGCTTGCCAATCTGATTCATTATATGGTTTTACATACGCCGATGAAGGTGACAGAGCTGCATCATCACAGCGACGCTCTTTTTCCGGACGCGGGCAGGAGGGTCCCTTTTGGAACTGGGACTTCTATTGTTTACAAAAAAACTGTGACTACCGCTTTCAAAAACACAACGCCGTATCCAGTGCAGATAAAGGTTTGGCTCCAGGATAGCATGCTGATGGGGGAAATCCGTTCCACTTCAGCATTGCAAGAACGGTATCGGATCAAAGAAGAGAACCATCATTATTCCAAAGAGCCAGACGGTTATTACCGCAACAGCCTGGTTTATCAGATCGTATCGGCTTCGGACGGAGAAGAGCTGCAAAGAACTTGATTTTGCAAAATCATTCCAAAGTACTGTTTGATCCGGCGCTGATCCCTCAGGAGGAGCTCCGGATATGATATTACTGGGGAAAATATGGAAGAACCTCCGGGAAAAAGGAGAAACTCCGGCCTATTGCTGCGAGGGAGAGCGGATCAGTTACCGGCAGCTTGGGCAGTGGACAGGCAGGCTGTGCGCTTATTTGAAAAAAGAATTTTCGGCAGGGAGAAGCGATTCTGGTTTACGGGCATAAGCAGCCGATGATGGCAGCAGCGCTTTTGGCCTGTGCGTTTGGCGGCTTCCCGTTTGTTCCTGTAGACCAGGCCGCTCCTTTCAAAAGGATAAAAGCGATTCTGGCGTCAGCCCGTCCGCAGGCGGTGCTGGCCGTAGAGCACCTTGACTGCCCTGGGATCGCGAAATTGTCTCTAGAAAAAACTGGAAAAGATCTGCCTTGAAGAGTCGGACGGTTCGGATACGCAACTGCCGTATCCAAAGAGGAGTGACGATGAGATTTTTTTACATCATCTATACCTCGGGCAGCACAGGAAGCCCAAAAGGCGTACGGGTCACCTGTGGCAATTTGGATTCTTTCGGAAGCTGGATGACAGAACTGTTTCCCAAGCCTCCGGCGGTGATCATAAACCAGGCGGCCCTTTCCTTCGACTTGTCGGTTGCAGATTTATGGCCGGCCTTTGCCTGGGGCGCAGAAGAATATGTTATCTGCCGCCAGACCCAGAAAAAAACTATCCGTTGCTTTTTTCAAGGCTGGAGCACAGCAGAGGGGAACTGATGGTAACGACCCCGTCTTTCGCATCGCTTTTATTAGCAGACAAAAGTTTTTGCAAGACCCGGCTGCCTGATTTAAACGCAATATTTTTTTTGCGGAGAATCGCTTTCGCCTATTACGGCACGAAAACTTCTGGAGCGGTTTCCCGGCATCCGGATTCTCAACGCTTATGGTCCAACAGAGTGCACGGTTGCGGTAACGTCCGCCGAAATTGGGCCAAAAGAGGTACAATTGCCGCTTTTGCCAGTGGGAAAACCGAAAACTGGAGTGGAAACCGCATTGAAAAGGACGGAATCCCAGCGGTGGAGGGGGAGATGGGAGAAATCGTCATCCTGGGTGATAGTGTTGCGGCGGGATATACTGCATCAGATCTGCCCCATTCATTCGGGATACAGGATGGAAAAAGATGCTATCATACGGGAGATATGGGCTGGCTTAAAAACGGCGTTCTATATTGCGCGGGGCGCCGGGATCGGCAGGTGAAAATACGGGGATATCGGGTAGAGTTGCAGGATGTGGAAAAAAACCTGCAAGCTTTGCCCGGCGTTGAACAGGCCGCCGTCGTATGCCAGGAGGCCGAAGATGGAAGGATACCCGGCTGGTAGCGTTTGTCATCCTGCGGCCGGGTGAAAATCGGACAGAAGCAGAAATCCGGGCGCTTCTGGCACACCGGCTCCCCCGATTATATGTGCCCGTCGATTCGTCTGGTAAAAGCTTTTCCTTTGAATGAAAACGGAAAATGCGACTGGGAACAGTTAAAGGAGATTGCCAATGGAAGATCAGATTTTAAAGATCATTCAGACGATCGGGAATAATGGGGAACATGTTGGTCCGGATCAGGAATTGCTGGAGTCTGGTATTTTAGACTCACTGGCATTCATCATGCTTCTGAGAAGATTTCTGACCGATGGGGAATTGAGATTCAGCCCACCCAGGTGCCGCTGGAGGTATGGAAAATGTTCGCTCCATTGCCAATATGGTCGAAAGGGGAGATAAAGGAAAGTTCTAACACCGAATCGCCCAGAAAAGAAGATCCCACCGCCAGGCAAACAGAATAAATGGAAAAAGAACAGATAGCAAGAGCAGGGAAAATTCCCTGCTCTTTTTCGGGAAAAAGCTGCATTCTTATCGAATAGAAAATGACCAGTCAAAAGATTTTCTATCATTCGGGAAGGAAAGGCGTAAAATATCAAATGAAAAATCCTCATTTTTTCTACAATACAACAAAAAATTGCTTACAGGCTTTGGAAATAGAGCAAAATATGCTATAATTATTTCATAGTGCGAGTGAAAATGATCGGCAGAATAAAAAGAAAACCGTACGGCCGAAGCAGCATCAGGTTTGTCCGGCAGGCGCTGCAGTTTGGCATGACTGCCGTATCAAAACAGGTCTTCCATGTAAGCGGCGTTTGCGCTGCCATAACATAAAAAGATGAGTTTTTCTTTTTTCCTCGTCACGTACGGAGGTCCTAATATGGATGAAAAACAGGCGAAACAAACCATAGACCAGTTGACAGAGCTGGTCTTATATCATAGCCGGCGTTATTACGACCAAGATGCGCCGGAGATTGAAGATTATGAATACGACAAACTGCTGCATCAGCTGATGGATCTGGAAGAGTCTTATCCACAGTTTGCACATGCGGATTCTCCTACCAAACGGATTGTAGGACAGGTGAAAAACACGTTTGAACCTGTAGAGCATAAGGTGCAGATGGGAAGCTTGCAGGATGTTTTCACCCCGGAAGAAGTATATGCTTTTTCATGAGCGGATCAAGGAAGTAGTAGCCGATCCAGTATATGTAGTAGAGCCCAAAATTGACGGACTGTCGGTATCGCTGGAATACCGGGACGGGATTTTTGTGCGGGGCTCCACTAGAGGGGATGGATTTGTTGGGGAGGATGTGACGCTGAATTTAAAAACCATTCAGAGCATCCCCAAAAAACTGCTGGAGCCGTTTCCTTTTCTGGAAGTGCGCGGCGAGGTTTATATGTCTGAGGAACGGTTTCAAAAGTTGACGGAAGAACAGGAAATCCGGGAAGAAAAGCCTTTAAAAATCCAAGGAATGCGGCGGCGGGTTCCCTGCGTCAAAAGGATCCGCCATAGCGGCCCAGCGGGGATTGGATATCTTTGTATTCAATGTTCAGCAAATAGAGGGGAAAATTCTGACCAGCCATAAAGAATCTTTTTAGATTTTCTGCAGCAGCAGGGGTTTCCCGTCTCGCCGTCCTATCAGGCTTTTTTCCTCTATTGAAGCGGTGATGGGGGAAATTCAGCGGATTGGGGAAAATCGGGAAAATTATTCGTTTGGCATTGATGGCGCGGTTGTCAAGGTGGATAGCTTTTGCACAAAGAGAACGGTTGGGAAGTACGGCAAAATACCCCAAATGGGCGATTGCTTACAAATATCCGCCAGAACAGAAGCCGACAGTGCTGCTGGATATCCAGGTCAAAGTCGGCCGCACTGGCGCATTGACGCCTACAGCGGTGTTCGAACCCATTACCTTGGCGGGGACTACTGTCAGCCGGGCTGTATTGCACAACCAGGCCTTTATCGACGAAAAGCAGATCGCCATTGGCGATACGATTTTGGTTCGGAAGGCGGGTGACATTATTCCTGAAGTCATCGGAGTTGTTTCCCATGCGCAGGAAAATCCGGTGTATCAAATTCCTGATATCTGTCCGGCATGCGGTTCGCCTGTCTTTTTTTGAAGGAGGCCAGGCGGCAAAACGTTGCCAGAACAGCGATTGTCCGGCACAGCTGCTGCGAAACCTGATCCACTTTGCTTCTCGAGACGCCATGGATATTGAGGGCCTGGGTCCTTCGATCGTAGAAAATTTGGTATCGGCGGGGCTTGTCAAATCGCCTGCGGATTTGTATGATATTACTTTTAGAGGAAGTTTCTGTTCTTGACCGGATTGCAGAAAAAAGCGGGTCCAATTTGTTGGCTGCCATTGAAAAATCAAAGCAGAATGATCTGTCCCGGCTGTTATTTGCTCTGGGCATCCGGGGATCGGGCAGAAAGCAGCTAAGCTTTTAGCTGCGCGCTTTATGGATATTGAGCATCTGTTTTCCGCGTCGGAGGAAGATATTTCCTCCATTGACGGATTCGGAGGGATTATGGCCCGGGCAGTTGTGGAGTATTTTTCGCTGGATGCCACCCGGGGCTTGATAGACCGATTGCAGAAAGCGGGGGTAAATACCCGTTCAAAAGACCGTCCAACCGGCGACCGGCTTGCCGGCTTGAGCTTTGTTCTCACAGGAACGCTGCCGCATATGACCCGCTCCGAGGCGGGAGCTCGGATCGAAAGGCTGGGCGGAAAGGTTTCTTCTTCTGTTTCCAAAAGACTAGTTATGTCGTTGCGGGCGAAGAAGCCGGCAGCAAACTGGCCAAGGCGCAGGGCCTGGGGATTCCGATTTTAGACGAAGCGGCGTTACTGGCCCTGCTGGAAGACGACGGCTCACCTATCCCGAAAAATGAGATGCTTACAGAAGTGGGCACCCTTGACAGAATAACAGGCAAAGGAGGTTTCATCCCATGCAAATTGATATACAGCATATTGCAAAATTGTCCCGCCTTTCCATTGAAAAAGAAAAGGTGGAAAAAGTTTCAAAAAGAAATGGAGAACATTGTGGCCATGTGCGAGAAGCTTCCCCCAATGGGCGGCGGCTATACCGCAGTGGATCCGACGAACCCCATGCGGCTCCGGCAGGACGAAATCCGTCCTTCTTTGAAACGGGATCAGCTTTTGCAGAATGCTCCTCAGACGCAGGCCGGCTGTGTTGTGGTTCCAAAAGTAGTGGAATAGAAAAGGATGTAGAAAATGGAATTGTTCGAAATGACCGCTGCATCCCTTTCGGAGAAGCTGCGGAGCAGGGAATGCAGTGCGGTGGAAATCACCCGTTCGGTGTTGGAACAAATCGGAAAACAGAAGAAAGGATTGGCTCTTTTGTCACCGTATGTGAGGAACAGGCGCTGGCAAAGGCGGAAGAGGTAGACCGGAAAATTGCGGCGGGAGAGGAACTTTCCCCTCTTGCGGGTATTCCGGTTGGGGTAAAAGACAATATCTGCACAAGCGGTATCCTGACGACCTGCTCTTCCAAGATGCTATACAATTTTGTGCCGCCTTATGACGCCACTGTTGTCAATAAGCTGAAACAGGCAGATGCGGTAATTATCGGAAAGTGCAATATGGATGAGTTTGCAATGGGCTCTTCCTGTGAAACATCTTATTTCAAAAAGACGAAAAATCCTTGGAATCCAGCCTATGTACCCGGTGGATCTTCCTGGCGGCAGCGCTTCCTGCGTCAGCGCGGGAGAGGCGGTGCTGGCGTTGGGGGTCTGATACCGGCGGCTCGATCCGCCTGCCTGCTTCTTACTGCGGGTAGTCGGGTTGAAGCCTACCTATGGATCCGTATCCCGGTATGGGCTGGTAGCGTTTGCCTCGTCTTTGGATCAGATCGGGCCATTGGGCCGCCTCGGTAGAGGATGTGGCGAATCTGTATGAAATCATTTGCGGAAATGACCCGATGGACGCCACCAGCGCGGTGCGGGAATACGGTGCGTTTGGAAAGAAGATCAACCGGTCGGTAAAGGCTTGCGGATCGGTATCCCGAAAGAATATTTTGGTGACGGGGTAGAGCCGGAAATCAAAACCGCTGTGATGGAAAGCGTTGACAAGCTGGCAAAAGAAGGGCGCGCAAACGGTTTCGATCAGCCTGCCCAGCACGGACTATGCCCTTTCCGCCTATTACATTATATCCTCGGCGGAAGCCTCGTCCAATCTTGCCCGTTTTGACGGTGTGAAATATGGCTACCGGACCAAGGATTATACCAACCTGATCGATATGTACACGAAAAACCCGCAGCGAAGGATTTGGAGATGAGGTAAAACGCCGTATTATGCTTGGCACCTTTGTGCTCAGCTCCGGATTTTATGACGCATATTACAAAAGGGCCAAACAAATGCAACAGAAGATCGCCCAGGAATATGCGCAGGCGTTTTCTCAATGCGACGTCATTTTAACCCCCACGGCTCCCCACTACTGCGTTCCAGATTGGTGAACGTACTGACGATCCATTGAAAATGTATGCAGCGGACATCTGTACTGTTACGGTCAATATCGCGGGGCTGCCGGCCATTTCAGTTCCATGCGGGATTGCGGCCAATGGTCTGCCCATCGGCTTACAGATGATCGGGCCCAAATTTTCTGAACAGATGCTGTTTGACACGGCTGGCTGTTTTGAGAGTTTGTGCGGCGGATTCGGCGTTGCGCCGTCCGTAAAGGCTTAAGGAGGTGGCCGGAATGAATTATGAAATGACCATTGGACTAGAGGTCCACGCGGAACTGAATACGGCCACTAAAATTTATTGTGGCTGTAAAAACGCCTTTGGCGCAGAGGTGAACTCCAACTGCTGTCCCATCTGCACCGGTATGCCGGGAACTTTACCTACGTTAAACGAGAAGGTGGTGGAGTATGCGGTAAAATGGGGCATGCGCTTCACTGTAAAATCAACCCGGTCAGCAAGCAGGATAGGAAGAACTATTTTTATCCCGATTGCCGAAGGCCTACCAGATTTCCCAGTTTGACATTCCGCTGTGCGAGAATGGATACCTGGATGTTATGGTTGACGAACAAGGCCATACCAAACGCATTGGCGTGACCCGTATCCACATAGAAGAGGACGCAGGCAAGCTTTTGCACGACGAAAGCTTTGCCGGAAGCCTGGTGGATTTTAACCGCTGCGGCGTACCGCTGATCGAGATTGTTTCCGAACCGGATATGCACAGTTCTGCCGAGGCAAAGGCTTATTTGGAAACGATCAAATCCATCCTGCAGTACATTGATATTTCCGACTGCAAAATGCAGGAGGGCTCTATCCTGTGACATTAACGTGTCGGTCTGCCGCCCGGGCGAGCTAATGGGAACCCGGTGTGAAATGAAGAATGTGAATACGTTCAGCGGAGCTGTCCGCGCCATTGAATATGAGGCCAACCGCCAGATCGAGATCCTGGAGGCTGGCGGCGAAATCTATCAGGAGACCCGCCGATGGGATGGACCAAAGGGCAGAATTTTCTTTGCGCAGCAAAGAGGATTCTCATGACTACCGCTACTTCCCGGAGCCGGATCTGCTGACGATTGTAATTGATGAGGAGAAGATCCAGCGGCTAAAGGACGAGCTGCCGGAGCTGCCAAACCAAAAAAAATGAAACGTTATATGGACAGCTATGGTCTGCCTTATTTTGATGCGAACCTGTTGACTGAAAAAATCCAGGCAAAGCCGAATTTTTGAAAACTGCGTGGCCAGGAAAGCCTGTAAGACGAAAAATATTTCCAACTGGCTGCTGGGCGATGTTTCCAGGATTTTGAATGAAAAAAATCTAGTTCTGGCAGACACTTCCCTTACGCCGGAGAAACTGACCGATATGATATCCCTTATCGAAAAGGGAACGATTTCCGTTACCGCAGGCTAGACTGTGCTGGAAGAAATCATTTTTTCAGATAAAACGCCGGATCAGGAGGTAAAAAGAGAAAGGCCTGGCCCAGATTTCGGATACCGGGGCGCTGTTGGCCATTGTCCAATCGGTTTTGGAAGCCAATCCCAAATCCATCGCAGACTACAAAGGCGGAAAGACTAATGTTATCGGCTTTTTAATCGGACAGTGTATGCGCCAGTCAAAAAAGGACAGGGAAATCCTTCTGTTTTAAAAGAGCTGATCGAAAAACAAATACAACAAAAAGGATTAATAAAGGGCGCTTTTCTGCTTTTTTTGCAGGGAAGCGTTGCTTTTTATTGATCCAAAAGACGGAAAACTTTCAAATATTGATAAAATGCCTTGCGCATGATAAGAAGATAGGTGTATAATAAAAATCCATATCGGTAAGTCCGATGGTTCATCAAAATGAAGCGATAAGGTGGTCGACAAAATGGATATTATGGAACGATCACAAAAAGCATGAAGAGTGGCACGGAAAAATTGAGATTATTTCCCGTGCGCCCATTCGTAATAAAGAAGATCTGTCTTTGGCTTATACTCCCGGTGTAGCGCGGCCTTGCCTGGAGATTCAGAAAGACGAGGAAAAATCCTTTGAGCTGACCCGGCGTGCGAATATCGTTGCAGTGGTTACAGATGGCACTGCCGTTTTGGGGCTGGGAGATATCGGACCGGCTGCGGCCATGCCCGTTATGGAAGGAAAATGTGCCTTGTTTAAAGAGTTTGGCGGGGTAGACGCTTTTCCAATCTGTATTGATTCCAAAGATGTAGATGAAATTGTCCGCACGGTTTCTTTGATTTCCAAAAGCTTTGGCGGTATCAATCTGGAGGACATCGCAGCGCCGCGCTGTTTTGAAATTGAAAAAAAGCTGAAGGAATGCTGTGATATCCCAGTGTTTCATGACGACCAGCATGGGACAGCGATTATCGTGGCGGCGGCGCTGCTGAATGCGATGAAGCTGACCGGACGGGAAATAGGAACGGCGCATATCGTAATCAACGGCGCCGGCGCAGCGGTATTGCCATTGCCAAACTGCTTTTTGCAGATGAATTTTGGCGATATCGTTTTATGTGATAAGCAGGGTGCTATTTATCGCGGAGCAGAATGGACAAATCCTGCGCAAAAGAAATGGCCGAGTTGACCAATCGGGAAAATAAGCAGGGAACTTTAGCTGATATGCTCAAAGGGGCGGATGTGTTTATTGAGTTTCCGCGCCCAATATTGTCAAGCAGCGAAATGATCGCTTCTATGGCGGAACGTTCCATTGTATTTCCGATGGCCAATCCGGTTCCGGAAATCATGCCGGACGAAGCGAAAAAGGGCGGCGCCTTATGTGATTGGAACCGGACGGTCTGACTTCCCAAACCAGATCAATAATGTTATGGCGTTCCCCGGCATTTTTAAAGGGGTTTTACGGGTTCGTGCCCGGGATCAGTGAATCGATGAAAATTTGCAGCATACGCGATTGCCGGCATCGTGGAAGAAACGGAATTATCGCCGGAAATATTCTTCCAAACCCCTTTCATGAAAGTGGCAGATGCCGTGGCGGACGCCGTGGCGGAAGATGCCATCCGGCACGGTTTGGCAAGGGTAAAATAACAGCCGATGGAGGGAGCCGATGGAGTATATTTATAAGCCGAAGGGCGTCTGTTCTGAATTTGATTACGATTGAGTTGGATGGGAAACCATTCGAAAAGTGGAGTTTGCAGGAGGTTGCAGCGGAAATGGCCGGGGATTTCTCAGCTGGTCGAGGGCGCAACGCAAAAGAGGTGATCCAGTCTCTGCGGGGCGTTCGTTGCGGTACGGGAAAGACTTCCTGCCCGGATCAGTTGTCGTTGGCGCTGGAGCAGGCGTTGGAGCAAGAAAATAGCGAAAGAGGTAAGGAAAATGCTTTGGATTGCTTTTCTTCCCCATTTTAAGTGTGGCTGCGCGCTGTACTGTTTACGGATTAAAAAGGATCCTGTTTGCTGTTGGCGTCTACCGGGGATGATAGTGACATGAAAATCGTTCCGCCTTCTGGGATGGCGCCCTCGTTTGAGGATGCGGGTGAGAAGGCGGCGCAGGAATTTGTAATGCAGAAGGAAAACGGGAATATCGATAAGGCTTATGGATTGGGCAAGCGGATTGCGGATGTATTGCTGGAAGAAAATGGGCCAGTCCTGACGTTTTGTGAAGCAAGCCTGCAGCCGTTTGTCCGCCTTCAACGGAAAATCCTGTTTGCTTTTGCAGCGGATACGGTTCTAAATGCAGAACTGCCGTCTGTTTTAGCCGAGACAGCATCGCGGAATTTTCTTTGCAGATTCAAAAAGCCGATCTGTTTCTTTATGAGAAGATCAATGATCCTAAGACATTATCCTATTACCTTCTTTGTGCAAAAACAGCAGAGAAAGGTTCGAAAATATCGGCAAGGCGTTTGCACTTTTATGCGGAGAAGAAGGAAACGAACGCTTATGCCGTTTGGGAGATTGCTTATACGGTGAATACCGGCTCCTTTGCGAGACGATGATCAAAGAATCACAGTTTTCTTAAGAAAAGCAAAAAAGCCCGCGAAGTAGCGGGCTTTTTTGCTGTTTCTGACAAAATTAATCGCAGCAGTACGGCGGTACATTACGGCCGCAGTTGCAGTTGTTATTGTAAGTGCTGCCGCCAAAGATGTTGCACAGGTCAAAATCGCAGTACAGAACATACAACAGGATTAAAGCCAGAACAATGATCCAGGTTTTTTTTTTTGTTTTCACAGCAGGGCATGATAAAGCCTCCCTAAAAAATATTATCACCCTATCTTATGAAATCCGGAGGAGAAGTGTTCCCATCCGAATCCGCATAAAGCGGCGGGTGGCAACCAATAGTAAGATTGTCTGAAAGAAGTCTCCCATCAGGCAAATCATATATTGGTGTTGCTATATCATATGATGGGGCGGGAGGATGAGTTACATGTTTAAATTTTCTGGCTTTACCGGAAAAGCCAACGCCGCAGTAAATGCCGCTATTGCGCAGGCCTGTGTGCTGGGGCATACCTATGTGGGAAGCGAGCACTTGCTTCTGGGGCTGCTAGAGGAAGACAGCGGGATTGCCGGGAATATTCTGCATGGACGTGGTGCTGAGTGCGGGAAAAATCCGACAAAAATTGATTGAAACGGTCGGACGCGGCATTAAAACCCAGATGTCGACCGAGAATTTCACACCGCGATGCAGGAGGATCTTGGAAAATTCTTTGACGGAAGCTCGCATGCTGGGACAGAATATCGCTGGAACAGAGCATATTTTACTATCATTGTTAAAAGAACGGGAAAGTTATGCAGTCCGTTTTTGAACGCGTTGGGAATTGACTGCGACGGTATTTACCGTGACCTTATCGATCTCATAGGCAGTGAACTGGTAGAAAGCCTGTATTTAAAAGGAAAAGGCAAAATGGAAAACAAAAATCAGCGCCATCCAAATGTCCCAATCTGGAAAAAATACAGCCGGGATCTGACCCAATGGGCGAAAGAAGGAAAATTGATCCCGTCATCGGACGAGAAGAGGAAATTTCTCGAACGCTGCAGATCCCTCTCGCCGGACCAAAAACAATCCCTGTTTGATTGGAGAAGCCGGCGTTGGAAAAACAGCAGTGGTAGAGGGATTAGCGCAGCTGCTTTTTAACCGATGATGTACCGGAAGAAATGCAGAATATGCGAATCCTGTCTTTAGATTTGACGAATATGATCGCCGGGACGAAATTCCGAGGAGAATTCGAAGAGAGGGTGCGGATCTGCCTGCCTACAGGAGGTTGTTGACGTAGGCAATATTATTTTATTTATTGACGAAATTCATACGATTATGGGGGCTGGGGGCAGAGGGCGCCATTGATGCGGCTAATATTTTAAAACCGCAGTTGGCGCGCGGTGAACTGCAGATCATCGGGGCCACCACGTTGGAGGAATATCGAAAGCACATTGAAAAGGATAGTGCATTGGCAAGGCGTTTTCAAAGCGTTGAGGTGCTGGAACCGACTGTAGAAAAGACTTTGGAGATTTTAAAGGGGTTGCGCCTGCGGTATGAAAGCTATCACAACGTGCAGATTGCAGATGATGCGTTGGAATCGGCTGTGGCACTGTCCGCACGGTATCTCCCGGATCGTTTTTACCGGATAAGGCAATTGACCGGATGGATGAAGCGGCTTCCTGTGCGCGATTAAACGCGAAAAAGCGTTGCCGCGCCCGGTACATCATTATGCGATGATACTGTCCGAGAAGAAAAACGATCTTCCGGCGCAGAGACCTGGATTTCAGACAACTGGCCGAAGGATACTGCAGAACAAAAACGGCAGACCGTTGTAGTATCCGCGCAGGATGTCGCACAGGTAACGGCGAAGATGACCGGGATACCAGCTGCGCAGATGATGAAAGATCAAAACAAGCGGCTGCTGGAATTGGAAGATCGTCTGCATGAAAGGGTCGTCGGTCAGGATGAGGCTGTCGACGCAGTGGCAAAGGCCATTCGAAGGAGCCAGTCCGGTATCAATGACCCCAATCGGCCAATTGGTTCTTTTTTGTTTTGGGACCTTCCGGCGTTGGAAAGACCGAACTTTGCAGAGCATTATCAGAAGCGCTCTTTGCCAGAGAAGATGCCATGATCCGGATTGACATGTCGGAATACATGGAGAAACACGCGGTATCACGGTTAATCGGTACGCCCCCGGTTATGTGGGTTATGAAGATGGGGGACAGTTGACAGAAAAAGTGCGGCGGAACCCTTATTCTGTCGTGTTGTTCGATGAAGTGGAAAAGGCGCATCCGGATATTTTCCATCTTCTTTTACAGGTGCTGGATGAAGGATATTTGACCGATTCTACCGGACGACGGGTCAATTTTAAAATTGCGTTATTATTATGACTTCCAATATCGGGGCTCAGAAAATTGCTCAGCAAAAAAATCTGGGCTTCGGGACTGGCAGTGTCCAGGAACAGAATATGAAGCGGGAAGTACAAAAAGACCTGAAAGAGTACTTTCGCCCGGAATTTTTAAACCGAATTGATGAAATATTGTTTTTTCAATATTTGACACGGCCCCAGTTGGAACAGATAGGCTCCAGAATGATCGGACAGCTGCAGAGTCGCTTAAAAGAAATCGGAGTGGACGCAACGATTGATTCGCAGGCAGTGACCTATTTATTAAAACAAAAGGAATTCGATCCGGCAGAAGGCGCCCGCCCTCTAAAAAAGTGCGATCCGCAGGCAAATCGAAGATCCTCTGGCACAGCAATATCTGACTGGTTCTTTTTCCAGGGGAGACACGATCTTCTGCGAATTGGGAAAGGAACTGACCATCCACAAAATTATTTCATAAGCCTTTGCAAACCGAACTCTCTGTGCTATAATCCATTTATACCCTTCGGTTCAAAAGCACCCTGTGCCCTGCAAGAATATTACGCTTGACTTTTGCGGCGCGGTGGATGATCCTGCCGAATGGGCGGAAGGCTACAAATAAGAGAAGCGTGTTGAAACAGATAGGGGAAAGACAGATGGATGCGAAAAAATATACCGTAGAAACGGTTGTGAATGAAGAGAATACGGCTTTGGCCGTCGGTAGCGGCGATATGGAGGTTTTTGCCACCCCCATGATGATCGCTTTGATGGAAAATGCAGCTGCTGCATGCATTGCGGAACAGATAGGCGAAGAAAATACCTCGGTAGGAACCATGATTTCGGTCAGCCATGTATCCGCAACGCCTATCGGAATGAAGGTTAAGGCCACGGCAGAGCTTGTTCATGTGGAAGGCAGAAGATATGAGTTTAAAGTGATGGCAGAGGATGAGCGGGGCCTGATTGGAGAGGGAACCCATAGCCGGGTATCTGTAAACCGGGAGAAATTTTACAACAAAACGTATCAAAAATGATAAAAGGCTTTTTTCGATTCGAAAGAAGCCTTTTTTGACAAGAAGATTTATGCGTTGGCTGACACTTTCTGCGGTCGGCGCAGCGTTTTGGGGTCAATCGCTAAGCACAGCACCAGGATAATACCAGCGGTCAAAATCATGTTGGGAATCATGTAACCGCCGTTATATGTCAAAGAATACAGCCAAACAGGCTGGCCTTCTGGTGCGAAGGAACCCCAGATCAGGATGCCGGACAAAAAGCTGCATATAAAGCGGATAAAGGTCACGATCAACGCACCAACAGTATATCCGACCAGCTTGTTTGAAAAAGGCTTGGCGAACAGATCCGCCGAACCCAAAACAGTAAAGGCGATTACATAGTCCAGAAGGATGCACAGAGTAAAAGCCAGAATAGTGCCGGCAGGCGGAGCATAAAATCCGGTAATCATCTGCACGATACAGTAGGCAAAGCCGGTCAGAAGGCCCCATTTGGCGCCATGCCGATAAGAAAGGAATACAATCGGCACCATAAAGACTGAAACGGAACCGCCGTTGGGCCATTTGGGAAGGGGCAGAATGTCCAGGACCACTGCGAGGGCGATCATCAGGGCGCATTCAACCAGGATGCGGGTTTTGCTTGTTTTTGCATATAGGTCATCTCCTCAAAATTTACAAAACGCTGCGTGGATAAAACCACACAACGCGCATTTCCATTCCTACGCTGGCATTATCCAGATCAGGTTATGGGTTTCGGATATGCTTTATCCGCTCTCAGCCGCGAGCACGCAGCACCCCGTTATTCGATTTCCCGCAACGTTTGATTGCGTCTTTATTATACTTATCCGTTAAAAAAGTCAAGAGTTCAGGCGCTTTTGCGAAAGAGGACATATATTTTTGAAGTCCCGACAAATCGCCTTACCAGTTTGATCGGGATTCTGTCAAATAAATTTTGTATTTTTCTTTTTTTTGAAGTGGAGCCACAGCGCTTCTCGTTTGTATTTTTGAAAGCAGCGATAAAGGCGGTGATGCAGAGGAAATGACGGATGAAAAATTTAAGGATCTGGTGATACAGTATGAAAAACTGGTTTTTACCGTTTGCTATCAGCTGGTCCATGATTATCATGAGTCGCAAAACCTCACGCAGGAAACCTTTCTTGCCGCTTACCGCCATATGGATACGTATCAGGAGAAAATTATAAGCCTTGGCTGATTCGAATTGCCAGCAATAAGGCGAAGGATTATCTAAAAGCGCATATGCCCGCCGGGTTCAGCTGGATTATGATTCTGTCGGCGAACAGATGATTGATATGCGAGCCGGGCCGGACGACGCTTATATCCAAAAAAGAAACTTCCGCTGCCATTTTACAGGCGATCCAAAGCCTGAAGGAACCCTATCAAAAAGTAGTGTCGATGTACTTTTTTGGAAGAAAAGTCAACAGAGGAAATAGCAAAATACTGGGCCGTCCGGTTAAGACGGTTCAAACGCAGATCTATCGGGGAAATTTCTTCTTCGAGAAATGCTCAAAGAAACGGTTGGAAAGGAGAGAGGCTCATAATGTTGGATTTGTTTGATCAAAACGGACATTTGACCGACGAAGCTTTGCAGGCGCTGATACGGGAAGAAGATCTGGATGAGCTGCAACGGCTGGAAATTTCCGAGCATCTTTCTTTTTTGCGATGCATGCACAGCCCGCTACACGGATCTTTTATGCGACGATGTTTTGCAGTCGCCGCCTGTACCGCTGTACGGCGAGATTATGAAAAAAGGTCCGAAAAAAAGAACGGAGATTGTTGTTACGCCGTCTTACTACGGTTTCTGCTACGGCCTGCCTTGCACTGGTTTTCTGGTGGAGCGGGGTTTTCACTTTTCCCAGCAAAGGGATCGACAGAAGTCAGCGGCCGGAACAAACTGTACAGACAAGTTTGAAGAGCAAAAGCCTTCCAGTCTGGAAGGAATTCGTACCAGGCTGCAGCATTTCACATCCAGCTTTGGGGAATGGACTCAAAGTTTCTTAGAGCCGTTTGATAAAGCATCTTCCAAAACCTATGAAAAGGAGAATTCGCATGGAGAGAAACAAATTTTTGGTGTTCTGTTTTGCATTTGTCCCAGGGGGCAGGACAAATGTATCTGGGGATGATGAAAAAGGGGTTTGTCATCATGGGTGCTTTCTGGGCGGTGATCGCCATAGCGGTTATGCTCAATTTAGAGTTCTCTTCGTATTTTTGCCCATCATTTGGTTTTATGCTTTCTTTGATACCTTCAACAGCGCCCGCTACCATGCAGATCAGCGCCTACAGATGGACTACAAATTCTGGGAGGATTTGAAACGGGAGGCTGGACGCCGAAGGTCGGAGATAAAATTTCCAGCAAAGCGCCGAAATTTGTGGGATTGGGCTGTATCCTCCTTGGAATTTATTCTTTATATGAAACGGTGCTGGTACCGCTGTTTTGGAGATTTAACCTGCCGGATTGGATTTATTTTATCCTCGACCGCATTCCAAGCCTGATCGTGGCCTGTGCGGTTATCGGCCTTGGCGTATATCTGCTGAACCGGGGAAAAACGCCGAAAGAAACAGAAGATTTGTAGAATACCAGGAGGGACATCATGAATAATTTGGGATCGGAAACGGAAATGACCACAGGAGAAAACACAGAAAATACTTTGGAAACAGCATCTGCAAAGTTTGGTTCGGCAGAGCAGCCTCCGGTACAGCCGCCAAGATATCCACAGCCGCCTCGCTATCCGGTGCCGCCTGTTCCTCCTCAGCGGTCTCAAGGCCGCCGGGTGGGGACGATCACCATGGCCTGTGCGCTTATCGCGGTCGGTATACTGCTGATTATCGGCACATTTAACCAGTCGATCAGCTTTTTGCTGATGGCAAGGCTGGCACCGGTTATTCTGATTGTTTTAGGCATAGAGATTTTATTTCGTTATTTTGTTTCAAAGGAGAAAAGCTTCGATACGATTTTCTCAGCGGATTTGTTTGCTTTATTCTCATTGTTGGGAGTTTAGGTATGGCAGCTATTCCGGAGATATGGAACAACTGGGGCCCCATAGGGAAATTTTGCAGGAGACTTTGCGTGCTGAGGCCAATCAGGTTTGCGCCAGGGCGCTGAAAGATGAAACGAGCGTAAGCAGCATGGACATTTCCATCCAGTTGCATCACAGTGATCTTCCGGAAGAAATGACGTTGGAGGATCTGAGGGCGGCAGATTTTGTCCGGGCGGATTTGAAGATTTTAAATTCCTTTACAAATGAAGAAGAATTTGTAAAGGCGGCACAGCCGATCCTGAAAAAATGGCTGATACGGGTATACCATTTGACTACATTAGCCTTATGACCCCTTCCGTGGAGATGCGCTATGGTTATAGTTTGGACGTGGAAGATAGTTTGGGGTATGACTTGACCGTCGAGCAGCTGTTGGATAATGTGTCCGTTTATTATAACGGAAACGTAGAAGAGAATGCGGATTATGAAGAAATGGAAGCGTTTGCAGAGAATTGTTTGGAGCAATTCCACACGTTTGTAGAACAGTATGCAGAAGCGATGCCGGAAGAATATCCTGCGCGGTGCCGGGCGTTTGCCAGCCATTTTCAAGAACAATTCAATGCTTTTTTTTAAGCGGGGAGGAAGTTGTTTTTCCACAGTCGGATACTCCGGATGTAATACCTGAAGCTCCAGATGCCCCTGAGGCTCCCGATGCGCCAACTGCACCGGATGTTGCCTCTTCCAGCAATGAAGCAGCATAAAAGATCTTCGTTTATCAATGGTTCTACAAGCTGTGGAACCATTGATTTTTTATGTTTACGAGAAAAGCTAAATACAAAAATGAGCGTTCAGATTCATTTGTCTGAACGCTCATAAAACCAAAGCCGACGATTAATATTTCATGCCCAGCTCAATCGCACGCAGATTGGCTTCAATCAAATGGCGCTTTCTGGGGGAACACATTTATCGATTGCTTTTTTAACTGCCTCAAAATCGGCAAACTGCGTATATTTAAAAATGGTGCCAATCAAAATAATGTTAGCCAGACCCTGTAAATCGTTTTCGCTGGCCAGGGCAGTGGCAGGAACATAAATTGGCGTAATGTCCGTGCGCTCCGTCTTTTTATCCACCAGGGTACTGTCAATAACAGCAATACCGCCAGGGACAACCGTATTGATAAATTTGTCAAAAGACTGCAAGTTCATTGCCATCAAAACATCCGGAGACAGGACCAGCGGGGAACCGATGGGTTCGTCGGAGATACAGACGCTGCAGTTTGCTGTGCCGCCGCGCATTTCCGGGCCATACGAGGGAAGCCAGGAGACCTCTTTTTTCCATCCATCAGCCCGGAATAGGCGATTACCTTGCCGGAAAACAAAATACCCTGACCGCCGAATCCGGCGAGTAAAAAGTTTTTCAGTGCCATTACTTTTTCGCCTCCGTTATGTCTTTATAAACGCCCAAAAGGATAATAGGGAATCATATTATCCCGCAGCCAATCCAGCGCTTCAGCCGGTGTCATCCCCCAGTTGGTGGGGCAGGAGGAAAGCACTTCTACAATAGAAAAGCCTTTTTATTTATCTGGTTTTCGAAGGCTTTTTTAATCGCCGCTCTCGCCTTGCGGATATTGGGCACACTGTCCACTGAAACGCGTTCCGCATAAGCGACTCCGTCAAGGGTGGAGAGCATTTCACAAACCCGAACAGGATATCCAGCGACAGATGTATCGCGCCCATAAGGGGTGGTCTGTGTTACCTGCCCGGGAAGGCTGGTAGGGGCCATCTGACCGCCGGTCATACCGTAAATCGCGTTGTTTACAAAATAACGGTGATATTCTCCCCGCGGGTAGCAGAATGGACGGTCTCGGCAGTGCCAATAGCAGCTAAGTCGCCATCGCCTTGATACGTAAAGATGATATTGTCCGGAAGTGCTCTCTTTAATCCGGTTGCCACAGCCGGCACGTCCGTGGGGCGCCTACCATATCGCAGGTAAAATAATTATATGCCATGACAGCACAACCAACCGGCGCAACGCCAACGGTTTTTCCTTCAATGCCCAGTTCCTCAATAGCCTGTGCCACTAAGGTATGGATGATGCCATGGGTACAGCCGGGGCAGTAATGAAGCGTCGCGTCGGTTAGGTTTTCGGCTTTTCAAATACGACTGCCATTATTTTGCACCTCCCATGATTTTTTGGATTTCTCCCAGCACTTCTGCCGGGGAGGGGATGATGCCGCCAGTGCGGCCGAAAAAGAAAAACGGGTTTTTCTCCGTTGACGGCTAAACGAACATCGTTCACCATTTGCCCCATGTTCATTTCTACACTCAAAAAGCTAATCAGCTGTTTTGGCGGCTTTCCGGATTACCTTTTCCGGGAACGGCCACAGGGTAATCGGGCGGATCATGCCAGCCTTAATGCCCATGGCACGGGCGCTGTTGACGGCGCTTTTACGATACGGGCAGTAGCGCCGAAGCTGACCAGCACAATTTCTGCATCCTCCACCAGGTATTCCTCGGCCATCGGCTCTTTTTCCTTGATGATTTCATAACGCTTAAAACGCTCCACAACTTTTTGTTCCAGCTCGTTAGGATCCAGGTAAAGGGAATTGGTGATATTGTGGGGGCGTTTATTTTTGATGGCCTGTGGTAGCCCAGGGCTTTTCAATTTGATGATCCGCTTTTTCCGGAAATTCTACTGGCTCCATCATTTGTCCCAGCATACCGTCTGCCAAAATCATGGATGGCATCCGATATTCATCTGCTTTTATCATAGGCGGTATACACCAGATCCACCATTTCCTGAATAGTAGCAGGTGCAAATACCAAAATATGAAAATCGCCATGGCCAGTAGCGGGTGGCCTGCCAGTAGTCGGCCTGGGAAGGCTGGATGCCGCCAATCCCCGGGGCCGCCCCGCTGCACATTGATAATCAGACAGGGCAGATCGGAACCAGCTATGTAAGAAATACCTTCTGTTTTCAAAGAGATTCCGGGAGAAGAAGAGGATGTCATTACTCGAACACCCGCAGAAGCTGCACCCAGCACCATATTAATGGCAGCAACCTCCGACTCGGCCTGTCCAAATAAGTTCCGCCGATCTTCGGCATTCTTTTTGCCATGTATGCGGCAACCTCGGTTTGCGGGGTAATTGGATAACCGAAGAAAATGACGGCATCCGCTTTTTGATTGCGGCTTCTGCCAGTGCTTCGTTTCGCTTTCATTAGTACGCGTTCAGCCAAAATATTTCACTACCTTTCCACTTTGATGGCACAATCGGGACACATGGTTGCACACATTGCACATCCAATGCACAGGCTCATATCAGAAACCTTCGCCGGATGATATCCTTTGCATTCAGGATATCATGTGCTAAAACGACGATTTTTTTCGGGCATACCGTTGTGCAGGGAAAGGCCGCAGCCTTTGCAGACATTTTCCGAAATCGTTACCTTCGCCATTGCGATCCTCCTTACTCTTTGACTGACAAAAACCGATAAACGGTTGATTGGCACCATTCTTTTATTTTCCCATGGGGAAGGACGTAAATATATACCGGATAAACCAGTTTTTCTGTCAATGAAGCTGCAAGGTCCCGCCGTACTGCGTTTGCGGTTATGGGAACGCCTGCCAGGGCGGCCACCGCGCCGTATTCCATTGCGTTTGTGATATCCTGTATAGTGGTCTGGCTGCCCAGGTTTGAATTATTCACGATACCAGTTACAGGAATCCGCGCAGTTGTTTTGATTTCCCGAAGAATTTCCAGCGCTTCCTGGGGGTGTCGGGTCAAATAGCGGTAACAGTTTACAACGTACAGCATATCAAATTCTTCCTGCTGGATCAAATGGGAATACCGCCCCAACGCTGCAGCTCCGGCATCGTCGCCGCCTACATCAAAAATAATATACCGTCCGTCATCTTTATTAAATACCGAATAAATGTCGGCGCCTAAAGCGGGGATATCCAAATTGGTGTTTGCGTACACAGGGCAAATCATTTCAATCCCCATTTCGGTCAGTTGTTCTTTAAAAATCAGCAGAGCGAAAATAGGGGTTTACAATATCCAAATCGACCAGTACGACGCTTTTCCCCTTGCGGCAAAGATCAACAGCCAGATTTACCGCAAAATTTGTTTTGCCGCTGCCATAATGTCCAGTGACAATGGTAATTCGTTTCATAGAATCAATCATCCAACTCCTCCCTTCCGCCGGCTTTGTGATGGTTCTCCGTATATTCTGCTACATTATTTGCACGCCATGATGTTGCGAAAGTTTTCCTTGCAATATTTTGCGGGCTGCTGATCTCTTATGCAACGAGAAGCAGCCTGAGGTATTTATTTTTATAGTATAGCACTTTTAACACTTTACACAATCAGAGCATCATCGTTACAATTCATTATTTTCTGGAAAAAGAATTGAAAAAATTAGATTAATTGTCGAAAGTGAAGAGAAGGAGAATGTTTTTTTATGATAGGCTGCCGTTGCTTTGAGAGAAAATTGGCCTTGGAACCATTGACCTGTGCGAGGAAGGAATATGTCCGCAGTGACTGCGGGATGCGTCTTGAACAATGCCAAATTGTCGAAAAAGCCATGTCTGTTTGGCGATTCCATGGAAGAAGCCAAGGAAAAATCAAGAGCTGTAATACATATTTTCTGCAAAAATTCCATACCCCTTTGTCGGATCGTTTACAAAGACATGGGTGACTGCGCCGACCAGCTTTCCGTCCTGGATAATAGGGCTGCCGCTCATCCCTTGGATGATTCCTCCGGTTTTCTCCAGAAGAACAGGATCTGTAATGCGTATGATCATATTTTTTAGTAGGGTTATTTTGGCTAAAGGAAATCTTGTCAATAACGATGTCAAAAAGCTGAGGCGTATTGCCGGAAATTGTTGTCAGAATCTGGGCGGCCCTTCTTTGACCTCCTGGCGAAAAGCCATGGGAAGCTCGTAAGGGTTTGTATAATCAAAAATAATTTGCCGAAAACACCGGTTTCCTGATTGGCCGTCAGTTCTCCTAAAAGGGTATCTTCATGAAAAACCCCTCGCAGTTCCCCAGGGGTTCCCGGTTTTCCTTTCACAATATCGTTGATGGTGACATCAACGATTTCTCCGCTCATTAAAGGCATCAGTTCTCCGGTATCCACGTCGCATACGCCATGCCCCAGTCCAGCAAAGGTCTGGTTGGAAAAATCACAATAGGTAAGCGTTCCGATGCCGGCGGTGGAATCCCGCACCCAAATCCCGATGCGGTAGGTTGTGCCGGCATGACTCTGCAGCGGTGTTAAAAAGGTGGTTTTATATTCTCCATCCCGCCGATAGGTGCATTCTATCTGCTTACCGCCGGAATTAGAAATGATTCTGGACACATCTTCGTTGGAATACACCTGCTGCCCGTCCAGCGTGCATAGGATATCACCGATTTCCAAACCCGCATCCTTTGCCGGATTGGCAGACCCCATGTCCGTTTCAAATTGCTCATTCCAACCACCAGTACGCCGTCAGTGAACATTTTAATGCCAAAGGGAGTGCCGCAGGGTGCCAGCATGACGGTGGAGGTCTGCTGAACGGTCACAGTCTTTACGGGGAAAATACCAAATAGTTTTAGGTTCCGTATCTCAGTATTGGATCTTGCGCTGGACACCTGGGTGCCGGCCGCAGATGTTGGCAGTTCGTCGGCCTGCACATAAGGCTGAGAAGCGATAGAAAACAAGGAAAGATCCTCCGCGGTAAAGATCAGGCAATGTATGATCAAAATAGCCGATGGCGCCGAAAAGAGGATGGTCAGGCTCAAAAGGGAAACGCTAAGTATGTGAAAAAATTTTTGCATTTTCCCAAGATCATCAACTCCTTTTTTTAAATAGGTGCGGATGCCAGGACAAATGCGTTTTTGAAAAGGCCCGCCTTATTAAAATTTCCTTGTGCCGCTCCATTTATGAAAGGCAAAATAAGCATTGCCACATTGGCGGGATTTGTGGTATAATGTCAACATCATTTGCAGAGATTTTTTGGTAAAAAATCTCAAAAAACAGGAGGCTGGCTCGGCTGGCCCTTTTTACTGAAAGGGCTTTTTATCCGGGAAACCGGAAAGAAAAGGCTGCCTACCAGCAGGAATCAATGGAGGAATAGAGTATGAAGACGAATTATGAAAGTCCCTTCAGCACTCGTTATGCCAGTAAGGAGATGCAGTTTCTGTTTTCCGCAGAGTTTAAATTCAAAACCTGGCGCCGCTTGTGGATTGCGTTGGCCAAAGCGGAAAAAGAATTGGGACTGGACATTACCGATGAACAGATCGCCGAGCTGGAAGCGCATAAAGACGACATCAATTACGAAGTGGCGGAAGCACGGGAAAAAAGAAGTGCGCCATGATGTGATGAGCCACGTTTATGCTTACGGGTTCAGTGTCCCAAGGCAAAGGGATCATCCATTTTGGGAGCAACCTCCTGTTATGTAGGAGACAATACCGATATCGTGACCATGCGCGAAGCGATGAAAGTGGTCAAAAGAAAGCTTTTAAATGTAATTGCGCTGCTTTCCGATTTTGCGTTGCAGTATAAAGATATGCCGGCGCTGGCTTACACCCATTTGCAGCCAGCCCAGCTGACGACAGTGGGAAAACGGGCTACCTTGTGGATAAACGAGCTGTTGATGGATCTGGAAGAGGTAGAATACCGGTTAGAGAATTTCCGCCTGTTGGGCTCCAAAGGAACTACCGGCACGCAGGCCAGTTTCGTAGAACTGTTTGACGGCGATTCGCAGAAAATTAAGAAGTTGGATCAGCTTATCGCCGCGTCCATGGGATTTGATAAAGTGGTTCCTGTATCCGGCCAGACCTATTCCCGAAAGGTGGACGCACAGGTTCTGAATACGCTGGGAGGTATTGCACAAAGCGCCAGCAAATTCGCCAACGACCTGCGCATCCTGCAGAACTTCAAGGAGATGGAAGAACCCTTTGAAGCCCATCAGATCGGTTCGTCCGCGATGCCCTATAAGCGCAATCCCATGCGTTGTGAACGGATTTGTGCTCTGGCCCGTTATGTGATTGTCGATACGCTGAATCCGGCGTTTACCGCGGCGACGCAGTGGTTTGAACGCACACTAGATGATTCAGCCAATAAAAGAATTTCGATTGCAGAAGGCTTTTTGGCAGTGGACTCTATTTTGAATATCATGATTAATGTTTGCGACGGGCTGGTAGTTTATCCAAAAGTAATTGAGCAGCGGATCATGCGGGAGTTGCCTTTTTATGGCCACAGAAAATATCATGATGAGTGCGGTGAAAAAGGTGGGGACCGTCAGCAGCTGCATGAAAACTGCGGGTACATGCATTGGCCGCCGCCAAGCGGGTGAAAGAAGAGGGCTTGGAAAACGACATGATCGACCGTATTTGTGCAGATCCTGCGTTCCATATTACAAAAGAGGAAATTGCAGGCGTACTGAAACCGATTCATTATGTGGGCCGCAGCGTGGAACAAACCGAGGAATTCATCCGTGATGTGATTGGGCCAATTTTGGAAAAAAAATAAAGAGGTTTTGGGTGAAAAGGTGCAGCTAAGCGTTTGATTCTCATGCTTGGAGCGGGACGGCCCCTTGATACGGGTTTTGCTTTGCTTGCCTGCCCAGATGGATTTTGAGGAAGGGCCAGATTCTTTGTTGACTTTTTAACAGTTTTTCACCTATAATCAACTTCATGAATGCCAGTTTCGGACGGGCGTGTACTGTATCCCTGGAGTGAAACCGGGCATAGAAGAACATTGGAGGATTGCACATGAAACGAGTTGGAAAACCAGTATTTTTCATCGTTGTAGTATTGATTGCAGTCCTTACTTATTTGTCTTTTTTGGAGTCACGTCATATTATGGAGATGTGGAAAAGACGATAATTAAGGGCGCGGATGATATCCGGTGGGGAATTGATATCCGAGGCGGCGTAGACGTTACGTTCTGTGCACCGGCGGACATCGACCCGACAGAAGAGCAGATGGCGGCTGCAGAGTCTATTATCAAACTGCGCCTGGTCAACCAGAATATCACGGATTATGAGGTATACACGGATTTGAATAAAAATCGTGTTATTGTCCGTTTCCGTGGAAGGAAGATGAAACTGATTTTGACCCGGAAAAGGCGGTTGCCGAGCTGGGGAGACTGCGCTGCTGACTTTCCGCGAGGGGTATGAAGTGGACAGCGAAGGAAAACCTACCGGCACCACAGCGGAAAAGGTCATTCTGACCGGCAGTGATGTGGAAAAAGGCGTCGGTCGGCTTGGACGAAAACAATCAATATGTGGTTTTATTGGAACTGAAAGAGTCCGGCGTTACCGCTTTTTCCGAAGCAACCGGACGCCTGGCCGGGACAGATACTCCGATTTCCATTTGGATGGATGAGGAAGTAATTTCTTATCCGACGGTAAGTACGCAAATTACCGACGGCGCGGCGAGTATCTCGGGTAACTTTACTCTGGAATCCGCTACGGATTAGCCAATAAGATCAATGGCGGTGCATTGCCGTTTAAACTGGAAATTGAAAATTTCCGTTCTATTTCAGCAACTTTGGGTATGGGTGCAAAGGATGCGATGGTCTTGGCTGGTTCAATTGCATTTGCCTTAGTTGCAATCTTTGTTATTGTTTTTTACCGGTTGCCTGGCGTAGTGGCGGCAATTGCGTTATTAGGCCAGCTGACAGGCAGCATTATGGCAATCACCGGATTTTTCGCTACGATCCCCAGCTTTACGCTGACTTTGCCCGGTATAGCGGGTATCATCCTTTCGTTAGGCGTTGGTGTTGACGCAAATATCATTACGGCCGAGAGAATCAAGGAAGAACTCAAAGCGGGCAAGTCCCTGGATAACGCCTTGAATATGGGATATCAACGCGGATTTTCCGCAATTTTGACGGAACATTACCGTTATCTTTGTCGCCGTGATTTTGATGGGCGCATTTGGACCAACAGACGGCATCTTTGCAACACTTTCTCTCCTGTCTTTTTTGCGTTTGGAGCTTCCACTGCCGGTAACATCTATTCGTTCGGATACACATTGCTTGTCGGTATTATTATGAACTTTATTATGGGTGTCACCGCTTCCAGACTGATGCTGAAATCCCTTTCGAGGTTCAAGCCCTTCCGCAAAGCATGGCTGTACGGAGGTGACAAATAATGATCAATTTTGTTAAAAAAGCAAATGGTTTTATTCCATTGCCGCAGTTTGCATGGTTGTCATTTTGGGAACGGCGATTCTTTTGGGGTTCCGATGGATATTCAGTTTAAAGGCGGTTCCATGATTACCTATTCATATACGGGAGAGCTTTCTTCTTCTGCAGTAGAAGATGTTGCACAGAGCGTCGTCGGTAATGTAAGCGTGCAGGAGTCTCAGGATGTGTCCAGCGGCGTTAATTCTGTTGTGATCACGGTGGCGGGCTCTGGTAGCCTGACCAATGAAATGCATGAGCAGCTAACACAGGCTATGGAAGAAAATTTTCCGGAAAATAATATTAAGATCGAGGAAACGGATAATGTTGATCCGACGATGGGGAGGGAGTTTTTACCAAGTGCTTGGTGGCTATTGCATTGGCCTCCCTTTTGATGGTCATTTATATTGCATTTCGTTTCCGCAAGATCGGTGGATGGCCTGCAGGTGCCATGTGTAATTGCGCTGGTTCATGATGTAATCTGGGTATTTGCTGCATTTTTGTTTTTACGCATCCCGCTTAATGATAATTTCATCGCGGCAACTTTGACCATTTTAGGATATTCCATTAATAATACGATTGTTATTTATGATCGGGTTCGTGAAAACAAACGGCTTTTTGGGCGGATCCACTCCTTTGGACCAATTGGTTAATGCCAGCATTAACCAGACGCTGAAGAGGAATACGATGACGACGATTGCTACCATGATCGCGTTGATCACGCTTTGTGTTGTGGCAGTAGTATACCAGCTGGATTCCATTCTTTCTTTTGCATTTCCGATGATTGTTGGTGTGACCGCAGGATTCTTTTCTTCTGTTTGCCTGGCTCCAGAGTTGTGGGTGTCATGGAAAGAAAGAAAAGTGCGCGGCCGAAAAAGCTTCATAATTTTTGTCGTCATAATGCTCTCAAGTTTCAACTTGAGAGCATTATTTTTGCAAAAAGAAAAAACTTTGTTGGTAAAGGGCCTTTTGGGGTATACGGAAACCGCATTTTGCCTTATTAGCATAAACCGTTTCCAATACAAATCCAGCTGACAATTAAAAATATTAGGAAATGTCGGCAATTCAATGTTCTTTAATTGAAAAAGAGATTGTAATATTTTTAAAAATATGCTATGATAAATTTGATTTGGATATTTTTAAAAATTGACAAATTGCCACGAAATATGGCGGATTTTTGCAAAAAATGCCTGTATTTTGAGAGTGTTTCCATATTTTGGTTTGATCCTTTTCATTGTAAAATGAAAAGATTAAATGTTTTAAGAAGCAATAGTGGAGGAAAGGAGGTACGAAAAATGTCAAATCTTTTTGTTTTAGGTTTGGGTCTTGCTACTGTCTTTGCCGGTTTGATTTGCATTATTATTATTTGCAAATTAATGAGCGCTATTTGCTCTAGATTTGATAAAATCCAACACAACCGGCGGTTGCTGCTCCGGCCGCTGCACCTGTCGTATCAGCTGAAGCGCCTATTCCTAACCGGCAGGAATTGATTGCCGCTGTCTCCGCCGCAATTGCCGAAGAGGCGGGTACGGATATTTCTAAAATCCGCATTCTTTCTGTTCGAAGAACAACACAGCCGGCAACCGCGGTTCCTGTTGTGCCAGCCGGAACATTTATCCCCAATCGACAGGAGTTTATTGCCGCTGTCTCTGCCGTAATCGCCGAAAAGATGGGTGCGGATGTTTCTAAAATTCGCATTCTTTCTGTTCAAAAAATTTAACAACTCAATTCAGAGGAGAGGTCATTAATTATGAAAAGTATCGCGTAAACGTAAATGGAACCGATTATGAAATTACCTTGGAAGAAGTGACTGGGGCCGAAGCCTCTAAGCCGTCAGCTCCCGTGGCTCAGCCTGCCCCTGCAGCGGCTCCTGCTCCGGCAGAAGCCCCCGCCGCTCCTGCCGCTACAGCTGCTCCCGCAGGCGGAGAGCAGATTCTTAGCCCGATGCCTGGCAACATTTTGAACGTCAATGTTAAAGTTGGCGATGCTGTAAAAAAGGACAGGTTCTACTGATTCTGGAAGCCATGAAGATGGAAAATGAGATCATGGCTCCCAAAGACGGAACGATCACCTCCGTGAATGTTCAGAATGGTTCTACTGTCGAAAGCGGCGCACTCCTTGTAACCATTGGTTAAATTCCTTTAATTTTTGAGAGGAGTGTGAAAACGCGTGGAGGCAATTTTAGATTTTTTGCGCCAGACCGGCTTCTATCTTCTTGGCTCGGATCCCAAAGTTCTGATCATGATTGCAATTGCTTGTGTTTTGCTGTATTTAGCAATTAAAAAGGGTTTGAGCCGCTGTTGCTTTTGCCGATTGCTTTCGGCATGCTGCTGACTAATCTGCCAGGCGCGGAGATGTACCATGCGGATTTTTTTGCTGGCGGTCATGTGGATTGGGCTCAGATCGCGGCTGGTAATGCAGGCTTGATCGATATTTTGTATCTAGGCGTCAAATTGGGCGTTTATCCTTGCCTGATTTTTTTATTGGCGTAGGTGCTATGACGGACTTTGCGCCGCTGATTGCCAATCCCAAAAGCTTGCTGCTTGGTGCCGCCGCTCAATTAGGTATTTTTGTTACTTTCATTGGGATGCGGTATATGGGGTTTACAGAAGCGGAAGCTGCGTCTGTTGGAATCATCGGCGGAGCCGATGGTCCCACCGCGATATATGTCGCGACCCGTCTTGCCCCTGAATTGTTGGGGCCAATTGCGGTTGCAGCATATTCCTATATGGCCCTGGTCCCGGTCATTCAGCCGCCGATTATGCGTGCTTTGACGACGAAAAAGAGCGCGAAATCGAAATGAAGCAGCTGCGTTCTGTGAAAAAGATTGAGAAAATCGTTTTCCCCATCGTAGTTACTGTTTTTGTGGCGCTTCTGGTTCCTTCTGCCGGTGCGTTGGTTGGCTCTTTAATGTTGGGAAATTTGATGCGTGAATGCGGCGTTGTAGAGCGGCTGAGCAAAACCGTTCAGAATGAGTTGATGAACATTGTGACAGTTATGCTGGGTATTTCCGTTGGTGCAACGGCTACTGCTGAGAACTTTCTTAACCTGAAAACGTTGGCGATTCTGGCCATGGGCATTGTGGCCTTTGGTTTTGGTACTGCCGGCGGCGTTCTTCTTGCCAAATTCATGAACCTGTTCGTGAAAGAGAAGATCAACCCTCTGATTGGTTCTGCTGGTGTTTCCGCCGTTCCAATGGCGGCCCGTGTTTCCAATGTGGAGGGACAGAAAGCAAAGCCCGGCAACTTCCTGCTGATGCATGCTATGGGGCCTAATGTTGCCGGTGTAATCGGTTCCGCAATTGCTGCCGGTGTATTTATGGCGCTGTTTGGCGCGAAATAAGGAGGGAATAGTATGGCGAAAAAATCCGCTGAAAATTACAGATACGATTTTGCGTGACGCCCATCAGTCCCAGGCCGCAACCCGTATGCGTTTGGAGGATATGCTTCCTGCATGCGAATTGTTGGACAACATGGGATATTGGTCTTTGGAGTGTTGGGGCGGAGCTACTTTTGACGCTTGCATGCGCTTCCTGAATGAGGATCCGTGGGAGCGTTTGCGCGCACTGCGCAAGGCAATGCCTAAAACCAAACTGCAAATGCTGTTACGCGGACAGAATATTTTGGGATATAAACATTATGCAGATGACGTTGTGGAGGAATTCTGCAAAAAATCCATTGAAAATGGTATTGATGTTGTCCGCATTTTTGATGCTCTAAATGACACGAGAAATATGGCGGCTGCCATGAAATACACGAAGGAATATGGAGGCATCTGCGAAGCGGCAATCAGTTATACAGTAAGCCCTGTCCATAATGAAGACTACTTCGTAAAGCTTGCAGTGAAGCTGCAGGAAATGGGGGCAGATGTCATTTGTATTAAGGATATGGCGAATCTGCCGTTGCCGTATGACGCCTATTCTCTTGTAAAAACTCAAAGAGAATATCGATGTGCCAATTCACCTGCATACGCATAATACTACAGGCACAGGTGATATGACCAATCTGATGGCCGCAACTGCGGGTGTGGATATTGTAGACTGTGCTTTGTCGCCTTTGACAAATGGTACGTCTCAGCCTGCCACTGAGTCTTTGGTTGCGACTTTAAAGGGAACGGAACGGGATACGGGACTGGATCTGGAGCAGTTGAGCAAAGCGGCGGCCCATTTCCGTAAAGTGGCGAATAAGCTTAAGACGGAAGGCTTTTTGGATCCGAAGGTTCTGAGTGTAGACACCAACACTTTGCTGTATCAGGTTCCTGGCGGTATGTTGTCTAACCTGATCTCCCAGTTGAAACAGGCCAATGCAGAGGACAAGTATTATGAAGTTCTGGCAGAGATTCCGCGAGTTAGAAAAGATTTTGGCTATCCGCCATTGGTTACGCCGACCAGCCAGATCGTTGGTTCTCAAGCGGTTTTAAATGTTGTTTCCGGCGAGCGTTATAAAATGTTCCCGAAAGAATCCAAGGGCCTGCTGCGTGGGGAATACGGCGAGCTTCCGGCCCCGGTTAATGAGGAGGTTCGGAAAAAAAGCCATTGGGGATGAAGAAATCATCACCTGCCGTCCCTGGATCTTCTGGAACCTGAACTGGAAAAATATCGGGAAGAAATCAAAGACCATATGGAGAAAGAAGAAGATGTCCTGAGCTACGCTCTATTCCCCCAGGTTGCGATGAAGTTTTTGAAGCCCGTGAGGCTGCAAAATCCGCAACCACAAGCTGTGCCGTCCAATGAAGCTGGTGAGCGTATTTTGTATGTCGAAGATCTTTCGAAATAAATCCAACAAAGACCTGCAAACAATCTGCAGGTCTTTGTTTTTCATTAGCGGAAAAGTTTGGTTTGGCAGTAAGGAGAAATAGTGGATTGTTCTCATAGAAATGAACCCCACAGTGTATTTCATTTCCTTTTTAAAATTTCAGTTGTACTTGGCTTTTTTTATGAATGAATCTATCAATTCATTTTTGGTGTTATTTTCTCTAGGCGGGAAGAGAGTTTGAAGTATAAAAAACAGGGCTGTTTGATCAGCCCTGTTTTTTGCACTCAAACGAGTGGTTGTGCTAAAAGATAACCCCAGAAACCAATTATTTCGCGTTATCATAGGCCTTTTTCAGGCAATCCAGGAAGGAACCAATATCGATGGTGCAGCTGCTTTCCAAATCCGCAACATCCGGTACACGAGTATGCTCTTCATCTCTTTGTTTGGTGGGGTATTAATGGCTTCATCGGCAGTTTTACCTTTCAGGTAATCCTCGAGAGCTACCATCTGCTCGCCAACTTCTTTACCAATGCCGGAATAGTCTCTCATACCGTACTCGTCACCCAGCTCTTTTTTGGTTTTCTGCTCTTCGCTGACGGTGACAACTTTACCTTCTGCATCATAGGTTACTGCCGGCTGAATCGCATCAAAAGATACGCCCAGGATTTTACCGTTAGCATCGAAAGTAGCAGCACAGATGGTTACATTCGCCTGGAATTTACCATCCGCATCGTCATTAGCGTCAGAAGCGGAACCGGTAGTGATAGCACCCAGACCAGTTTTACGGTGGTAGCGCCACAGCCAGCCAACATCAGCAGAGCCAGAGTCAAAGCAATAATCTTTTCATTTGTAGACCTCCAGTTTCTTGTCAGAAAAATAACAAGTACTTTCTTTTTATTTAGCATTCCCAATTTATGCACAACTATAAACTGGAAATGCTATGTTCCTCATTATACACGAAACGATCACAAAATTCAAGTTGGTTTTTTTCATAAGAACTGGCTTGCATCCTACCTTATTTTTGCTATAATAGAGAAGAATTCGGATGTGTGGATGGGAGATTTTGTCGAATTCAAGCGAAACGAGCAATTTCTTGCAATTTCCAATTTTATTTGAATAGGTATGAACCGATGAAAAAAGATTGCTTTTCCTTGTATGCTGCGCGCTTTTTCTTTTGTTGCCGGGCTGCGGCTCGCAGAGATATGAACGGTATCGTGGGGAATTTTATGGAACGTTTGACACGGTTGTGACGATTGTTGGATACGTCCAAAAGGAATGGGATTTCGACCGTTACCTCCAATACACGCAGGAACGTTTTCAGTATTTTCACCAGCTGTTTGATCGCTATGAGTCTTATGATGGCGTAACAAATATCAAAACGATCAACGATAATGCAGGAGTTGCTCCGGTCGAAGTATCAGATGATTTGTTCGAGTTTTTGCAATGTTGCATCGAATGGTGTGAAAAAAGCCATGGGCAGGTTAATATTGCGCTGGGACCAGTTCTGGAGATATGGCATGATTATCGGGAACAATTCGAAAATGCTTCTGAAGGGGCACTTCCGCCCGAAGAGGAATTAGCGCAGGCTAATTTGCTGACAGATTTGCAGAAAGTGCAACTGGATAGCGAAGCGAAAACGGTCTTTTGACAGAAAAAAGGAATGTCTTTGGATGTCGGCGCGCTGGCAAAGGGATATACAACGGAAAAGGTCGGAAAAGAACTGTTCGACATGGGTTTCGACTCTTTCTGCATCAGCAGCGGTGGAAACATTAGGACTTTTTCTGCACCGGCTGATGCGGATCGTTCCAAGTGGAATATTAGTATCATGAATCCCAATACTGCCGAAGATCCCAACGCAGAACCGATTGATTTTTTTGTATTTGAATGATTTATCGGTTGTAACCAGTGGCGACTACCAGCGTTACTATCTGGTGAATGGGAAAAAGGTTCATCATATCATTGATCCGGCCACCCTGTATCCCGCAGATTATTATCAGTCGGTCACTGTTATTGTTGAGGATTCCGGGGAAGCGGATCTGCTTTCAACCTGGCTGTTTACCCTACCGCTGGAAGAAGCGAAAAAAGCGGCACAGGAAGCTGGCGCAGAAGCTTTATGGGTTCTTCAGGATGATACGGTCGCTTATACCGACGGCTATTTGGCCTATTCGAAAAATTATGGCGGCGCTGCACTGAATTAGGAGGAGCAATGGAACAGAAAAAGAGTATTTTGATTTGAAAAAAAGCTGGCAATGGATGGCGTATATCTACTTTGTACTGCCGCTTATTATGTTTGTTTTAGGGTGGTTGATGGGGGATAACGATATGGGAAAGTTTTTTCCGGATTATTCCATGCCTATAATTTATATATTATGAACCCCCTGTTGGATTTCTCCAAGAAAATGGGGATTGTTGGAATTTTTGATCCCATTGTTGCTTTTTGGATGGGCAATCAAACGAAAAGATTATATTGATCTGGCAATTAGTATTGGAATCGAAGCAATTGTAATATTATATTTCTGGCAGGGATGGAATTATCTTGTAATCGGACCGCTGCATTTTTAAAGCGCCTGTCGGAATCGTCGTATTCCGGCGCTTTTCGTGAAAATTTCTTAGTGGTATTTCCCAAATGCGAGAGATCCGCTTGACAGAACCAGGAGGTTCCAGTATACTGATGACAAATCAAACAACCATGTGACTGACGGTGAGTGGGTAACCACGGGGGGAGCATGGGGATTTTTCGCCGACCGTCTGGGCAATCTTTTTTAAGATTGCCCTTTTTCTTTTGCCCTGCAATCTTAAAAGGATAATCGTATTTTGACATTCATCCGAGGAGGAAGGCTTATGGATCATAAGAATTGGCTGGGATTTGCAGGAGAGGACTGAAAGAGCACATTAATGTGCGTAGTTTTATCCAGAATAACTATACGCCCTATACCGGAGATGAAAGCTTTCTGTCCGGTCCTACGGAAAGAACCCGGAAATTATTTTCAAAATTTGAAGCACTCCTTCGCCAGGAGCAGGAAAAAAAGGCGGCGTTTTAGACGTGGATACCGAGCATGTCTCTTCTCTGACCAGTTATCAGCCTGCCTACTTGGACAAAGAGTTGGAACTGATCGTTGGATATCAAACGGAAAAGCCGCTGACCCGCGGTGTCAATCCTTTTGGCGGCATCCGAATGGCCCGCTCTGCCTGTGAAGCATATGGGTACAAGCTGTCCGAAAAAGTGGAGCAGGAATTCACTTACCGGACTACGCACAACGACGGCGTCTACCGTGTCTATTCGGATGAAATGCGTAAGGCCAGAAAATGCGGTGTCATTACCGGCTTACCCGACGCTTATGGCAGAGGACGCATCATCGGGGATTATCGCAGGGTTGCACTTTATGGCATTGACCGTCTGATAGATGAAAAAGAAAAAGACAAGGCGGATATTGCCTTTGGCGTGATGGATGCGGATGCGATCCGCCAAAGTGAAGAACTGTTTCAGCAAATCGCTTTTTTTACAAAAGCTAAAAGAGATGGCCTCCATGTACGGTTATGATATTAGCGAGCCGGCTGCGAATGCTAGAGAAGCGGTTCAGTGGCTGTACTTTGGTTATTTGGGAGCCATTAAGGAGCAAAATGGCGCAGCGATGTCCTTGGGGCGTGTCAGCACGTTTTTGGATATTTATTTTACTCGCGATATGGAGCGGGGCTGCTGAATGAAGCCGGCGTACAGGAGCTGGTGGACGATTTTATTATGAAACTTCGTGCAGCTCGTCACTTGCGCACACCGGAGTACAATGAATTGTTCGGCGGGGATCCCATGTGGATTACAGAAAGTATCGGTGGGGTAGGGGAAAATGGAAAGCCACTGGTGACAAAAAGTTCGTTCCGTTTTCTGCATACGCTTTATAACCTGGGGACTGCACCGGAGCCAAACCTGACGATCCTTTGGTCGGAGAAGCTCCCGGAGGCGTTTAAACGCTATTGTGCCCGCGTATCGGTTGAGACGGATGCCGTTCAATACGAAAACGACGATTTGATGCGGCCGATCTACGGAGACGATTATGCGATTGCCTGCTGTGTTTCTGCCATGAAAATCGGAAAGCAGATGCAGTTTTTTTGGTGCGCGTTGCAATCTGCCAAAGTTGCTTTTGCTGGCTCTTAACGGGGGCGGGATCAACTGACAGGCATTCAGCTTGGCCCGCAGATGGAGCCTTATGCCGGCGAAACGCTGGATTTTGAAGCAGTTCGAGGAAGATGGCGTATCTATCTGGAATGGCTATGCAAGTTATATGTCAATACCATGAATGTTATCCACTATATGCATGACAAATACGCCTATGAAAAGACACAGATGGCGCTGCACGATACGGATGTAGAACGTTTTATGGCGTTTGGGTGGCGGCCTTTCTGTGTTGGCCGACTCGTTCAGCGCCATTCGTTATGCTGATGTAAAAAGGTTGTGCGGGATGAACATGGCTTAATCGAAGGATTTGAAACGACCGGAGAATTTCCCAAATACGGAAATGACGACGATCGGGTAGACCAGATCGCCAAGACGGCGCTGGAGGAAGTTTTCTCTCAGCTGAAGAGAAATCCGACCTATCGGGGAGCAATGCACACTTTATCAGTTTTGACCATCACCTCTAACGTGGTATACGGCAAAAAACTGGTGCTACACCGGATGGACGTGTGAGCGGGCAACCGTTTGCGCCGGGGCCAATCCCATGCACAACCGGGAACAAAACGGAGCACTGGCATCGCTCAACTCAGTTGCAAAATGCCTTATGAAGTCTGCCGGGATGGCATTTCCAATACCTTCTCCATTACGCCGGATACTTTGGGGAAAACGATAGAAGAGCAGGTGTCCAATTTGGTGGGGATTTTAGACGGTTATTTCGCACAGAGGGCTCATCACATTAACGTCAATGTGTTAAACAAGCAAAAACTGCTGGAAGCATATGAGAATCCTCAGAAATATCCGAATTTGACGATTCGCGTTTCTGGCTATGCGGTCAATTTCCACCGCCTTTCAAAGGAACAGCAAAAAGAGGTCATCAGCCGGACCTTCCACCAGGCGATGTAGACAAAGAGGTGATTGCGTGAACGGGTTTGTCCATTCCTTTGAATCGTTGGGAACCTTGGATGGTCCTGGAGTCCGCTGTGTTGTATTTTTACAGGGATGCCCACTGCGCTGCATCTACTGTCATAATCCTGATACTTGGGACAGGACAAAGGGGATTTCTTTCAGTGCAGAAGAAGTTGTTCGCAGGGTGAGCCGCTATCGGCCTTATTTTGGTGAAACAGGAGGCATCACCATTTCTGGCGGAGAGCCGCTGCTCCAGGCGGAGTTTGTTACGGACATTTTCCGTTTGTGCCGGGAATCCGGAATTCATACCGTGCTGGACACCAGCGGGCATGGGGCAGACTTGTCAAGCTTAATCCCTTTACTAAAAGAGACGGATCTGGTATTGCTGGATATTAAAATGACTACTGAGCAGGATTATGCTGAAAAAATTGGCGGTTCTTTGCAAAAAACGATGGATTTTTCTTTCCCTGCTGGAACGGCAGAAAATGCCGGTTTGGATTCGTCAGGTTGTTGTTCCGGGAATCACAGACTCTCGGGAAAATCTGATTCGGCTGGCCAGCCTGCTCAACGGAAAAAAATGTGTGCAAAAGGTTGAGTTTTTTGCCGTTTCGAAAGCTTTTGTCAAGAAAAAAATATGATCGAATGGGACTTCCTTTTCCATTGGATCGAGTGCCAGAAACGACAGATGCTTTCTGTAAGGAATATGCCAACCGTTTTTATGAACTATTGTCCGCAAATCAGAAAAGCGGATGAAAAAGCCGCCGCCCATTTTCGGGGCGGCGGCTTTTTCACAAAATGTATTGGGGACAAAGAATGATAACAAATCCCGGCGAAAAAACCTGTCGAAATTTGGCGAATCTTTCAAATTTTCCCTTATTCCTCTTTTATTTTACCTTGCGCAAAAAGTGAGGACGGAAAAAATGACGATAAAAATAAAAATACGGGTTAGAGCCAGTTCGAATACAATAAAAACAATATTGCCGGCCAATAGTGTTACCAAACCGGTAAATCGTCCCAAGCTTCCCATATCGGTCATGACATCCGGCATTTGGAACACATAGATCATCAAACCATAGGCAGCCAGAATGGAAAGATTGAAAATAATAAACTTAATGACCCATTGCAGGACTTTGCTTTTCATATGATGATCCAGATAATCCTTTACGACGGGATAATACCCAAGAAATACAAAAATCATAGCAGCTTGCTTATCAGGCACAACAAAATGGAAAGAAGCGCAACCACCAGATAAACCAACATGGCCCAACGATAACCGCAATCTACAATCACTGCAATCAGAAGGAAACCGGCAGCCGCAGGACAGCATAAGTTAAAAAAGGGAAAAAACCAGTCATCAGCATCAGCAAAATACAAAGGGAGGCCACTACGCCGCCTAACGCTACCTGGGAACTTCTTTTGAGCATAATGACCCTCCCGAGATTTTGTTTATTGCTGCGGTCAGCAGCAGCCGCGCCCTCCCATGCATTGGCAGCAACAATCAGCGCAGACCATAGAGGTGCAGAAGTTGCACGGAGAGCAATACATGCCGCCGACAGGCATGGATCGGGATTGGAACCATGAGCGCGCTGCCAGCTCATCTGCTGCAGAGCCATACGGTATTCCTGGTTATTGGGATTCATTTGAACCGCCTGATTAAAAGTGACGATATGCTTCGTCCAGCCATCCCCTGGTATAGAAAATGCTGCCTTTCAAAAAGTACCATTCAGCGTCACGTGAAGCCTGGGGAACCCCGTCGAGCAGTTCTTCGGCCTCAGCAATCCGATTGCTGTTAATCATGCGCCGGATATCCGAAAACTGGGACTGCCCCGAAGAAGCAGCATTTGCCGCGCCGGTTCCATTCCCGCGCCGCATGTCCATAATTTGGTCGTAGGCGGCGGTAATTTCTTTCATTTTTCTTCCGCCAAATCGGACAAAGGATCATTCTGATAATGATCCGGATGGTATTTCCGTGCCAAATCACGATATGCTTTTTTCACCTCTTCGTCCGAAGCAGAAGAGGAAATACCTAATACTTTATAAGGATCGGTCATGCATTTTTCTCCTTTTTGCGCAAAATAGTCTGCAAAGACTGTTTCAGACCCCAATAGACGATATTTTCTAAAACCGGTTGCCAATCATTGAGTTTTAACAGTACAAACGCCTTTTCCAATTCAGCGATCGTGCCATTCAGGCTTTCTACAACAGGCGAATAGGAGAGACTTTTTAATTCGGAAACATTGTAATGTTGTAAAAAAGGGATTGAAACGATGCAACTTTTCGTCTTTTTCCAAATCGTCCACTGCGTCCGAAAGATAGACATAACGCCCAAGAAGATAGCCGAATCGGGATAAAACACGCTTTTGAACAGGGTCATTTGATAAGGCTTCGCAGGTAAGAGATAAACAACGGGCGGTAGGTTCCGCTGCCGGGTCCGGTCCTGCCTGCTGAGACTCAGCCAGCTGTTGAGCTTGCATCATCTCAGCCATCCAATTATCATATGCAGTTTCCTTCTGCCGGGCATTGCGCCAGCAATGACGGAAAAAAGGGAAGAACAATACGAACCGGTAGGTTCTTTACCCAATTTTCATCTGACAGCTGATCCTGGCATTTATAGTACAGCGTAATCATTTCTTGCGCAGCAATCCGGTCGGTAACACCGTCCAGACGACAGGCGGAACATTTCTTAAAGGGGTTTATTAAACAATGAATTTTCGTAAAATCGGGCATATTTGTTTGAACGGCCATGGAAAGGATAGCTAGAAAAGTAAAATCATAGCTTAATGTGAACCGGGCAAAAATGCCGTATCGCCGTCCCAGCTCTTTGCAGAGACCGCAGTAAACGGATTTATACGCTTCATATTCTTTCATTCGCAGTTCCGGCTGAAAAGGTCTGATATATCCAAACAAAAGCGCTCCATCCTTTATGTTGATTTGTCAGTATTCTAATATGATATTCTACATCAAACAACAGTATTATTTGGTGAAGAATCTGTGAATTTGCAATGAAATGACGCTTTTACAAAATGAAAAGAAGGGATTGGCACTTTAAAGGATTGAATTGACATTATGCTGCAATTATACTATAATCAAATCTGCAATCTTTTGTAATGGTGGGGATGTTTTGGACATTTTAACATTATTTTTTCTTGCGGTAGGTCTTTCGATGGATGCAATGGCAGTATCGATTTCAGATGGTTTGTGCTTTCAAAGGCTGCGCCGTTCCGGCTTTTTTTTGATTGCATTTGCTTTTGGTCTGTTCCAGGGAATGATGCCGATTATAGGCTACTTTGCCGGACAGACCTTTAGTGTATACATAAAAAGCCTGGATCACTGGATTGCTTTGATTTTGCTGGGATTTATTGGCGGTAAAATGGTTTGGGAAGCGATTTCGCAAATGCGCCATCCCGAAGAAGAAAATTGCGAGAAAACCTTTACGCTCCGGCTTCTTTTGGTACAGCAGTAGCTACCAGCATCGATGCGCTGGCAGTAGGGATTGGATTTGCAGTGATGGACGTCATTATTTGGGCAGCAGCGGGTTTTATTTCCATCACAACATTTGTTTTTCGGCCGCCGGCGTTTGATCGGTAAAAATTCGGCTTTTTTTAAAGGAAAAGGCAGAATTATTAGGCGGCCTCATTTTAATTTCAATCGGTATCAAAATTTTTGCGGAGCACATGATGGGATAAAAAGGGAGGTATTATCATGAAAAGGCTGATGCTTGGCAACGAAGCGGTTGCCAGGGGATTATATGAAGCAGGTTGCCGGGTTGTTTCCAGCTATCCGGGAACACCCAGTACGGAGATTTCCGAATATGCGGCGAAATATGAAGAAATATACGCCGAGTGGGCCCCAAATGAAAAGGTAGCGGCAGAGGTTGCTATTGGTGCGAGTTTTGGCGGCGCCAGATCTTTTGCGCGATGAAGCATGTGGGACTGAATGTGGCGGCGGATCCGGTATTTACTTCCAGTTATACCGGAGTAAACGGAGGCATGATTCTTGCCGTGGCCGACGACCAAGGGATGCATTCTTCGCAAAACGAACAGGATTCACGGCATCATGCCGCCGCCGCGAAATTACCAATGATAGAGCCTTCTGATTCAAAAGAATGCAAAGAATTCATCAAAGCGGCGTATGAAATTTCAGAAGATTTTGACACACCGGTGCTTTTTTCCGCCTCTCGACACGGGTATCTCACTCCCAAAAAGTATTGTGGAAGAATGTCCTCGTGACGAAAAGCCTTTAAAGGATTATGTGAAAAATCCACAGAAATATGTGATGATGCCTGCTTTTGCCAAAAGCCGTCATATCGCAGTAGAGCAAAGGCTGGAGGCGTTGGCCCGTTTTGCGGAAACAACTGGTCTGAACCGGATTGAATGGGCAGATACGAAGATTGGCGTTATTTGTTCAGGCATTGCCTATCAGTATGTGAAAGAAGCGCTGGGAGAAAAAGCGAGCGTTTTAAAATTAGGACTGATTTATCCGTTGCCGGAGCAAATGATCCGCGATTTTGCACAAAAGGTAGACAAGTTATATGTAATCGAAGAATTGGATGATATTTTTGAAACGCAGGTGAAAAAACTCGGGATTGCCTGCGAAGGGAAGGCTTTGTTTACAAAGCTTGGAGAATATTCTCCCAAATGATCGCGGAGAAAATTCTCGGCGAGAAAAACGGATTACCGCACTTTTGACGAACCGGTGCCGATGCGTCCTCCGGTGATGTGCCCTGGGTGTCCTCACCGCGGGTTATATTATGTCTTGTCGAAACTCAGGGTTATGGTCAGCGGAGATATTGGCTGTTATACATTGGGCGCAACAGCTCCTTTGAACGCAATGGACACCTGCGTGTGCATGGGCGCTTCTATTTCCTCTCTGCACGGCTTTAATAAAGCAAGAGGAATGCAGGATCGCTCCGTTGCAGTGATAGGGGATTCTACTTTTATGCACTCAGGCGTTACCGGCCTTGTCAATATTGGGTATAACAAGGGGAATTCTACGGTCATTATTCTGGATAATCGGATTACGGGTATGACCGGTCACCAGGATAATCCAACGACCGGTCGGACGCTGAAGGGGAAGAAGTTCCTCAAGTCAGCATCGAAGCGGTCTGTCGTGCGGCGGGGATCCGCCGGGTGCGGGTGGTAGATCCTTATGATACGGTTCAGGTAGAGACTGCACTGAAAGAAGAATTGGCGTCTCCGGAGCCGTCGGTTATCATTAGCCGCCGTCCCTGCGTGCTGTTGAAGTCTGTTCCCAAAAAGCACCCCTTGCGGTAGACAGGGAACAATGTCGTTCTTGCAAAGCCTGCTTTAAGATTGGGTGTCCGTCCATTCACATGGAAGACAGCAAGGCCTCCATTGACCCAACCTTGTGCGTAGGCTGTGGTTTGTGTGCGTCACTTTGTCCGTTCCATGCCATTGGCGCTCAGGAGGTGCGGTAAATATGAAAACAAAAAGTGTAATGATTGTCGGGGTAGGTGGACAGGGATCCCTGTTAGCCAGCCGGATTTTTGGGCCATGTGTTTATGGCGCAGGGGTTTGATGTAAAGGTTTCTGAAGTTCATGGTATGTCTCAACGGGGCGGATCTGTAGTGACTTATATCAAATACGGCGATCAGGTATTTTCTCCCATTGTTGAACAGGGTGAGGCGGATTTTCTGCTTTCCTTTGAACAGCTGGAAGCAGCTCGCTGGCTGCCGTATTTGAAAAAAGAAGGAACCATGATCCTGAGCACACAGAAGATTGATCCCATGCCGGTTATCACCGGCACAGCAGAATATCCTGAGGATATTGTGACAAAGCTTCGGCAGACAGGTGCCAATCTGGTCGCTGTAGACGCTTTGAGTTTGGCTCAGCAGGCAGGTTCGGCGAAAGCGACAAACACCGTTTTAATCGGCATTCTCTCTACCATGATGCCCTTTGCAAAGGAACATTGGGAAACTGCTATTCGGGAATTGGTTCCTCCCAAATTTTTGGATTTAAATGTAAATGCTTTTGAACTGGGACGTGCAGCTGCAGTAGATGGGGCTAAAATGAAATAAAATTGAAAGTGATTGGGAGGAATTGCAGATGGAACGCTATTGGAATCCGATTGAAACGGCGCCTATCCATGAATTAAGAGCCTTTGCAGAGCCTGCGTTTATCGCAGACAGTGCGCCATGTTTATGAGCATGTGCCTTTTTATCGAAAAAAATTTGATGAAATGGGTCTGAAGCCGGAGGATATCCAATCAATCGACGATATTTCCAAGCTGCCGTTTACTTACAAGCAGGATTTGCGCGATAACTATCCTTATGGTTTGTTTGCCGTACCGGTGGAAGATCTGGCGCGTATTCATGCTTCCAGTGGTACGACTGGTAAGCAGACGGTAGTAGGCTATACACAAAATGATATCAAAATTTGGGGTAATTGCTGCGGACGCGCCCTGACGGCCGCCGGAGGAGATGCCAGTGATTTTGTTCATGTTTCTTATGGTTACGGCTTGTTCACCGGTGGACTCGGCCTGCATGCTGGAGCGGAGGAAATCCATGCGACGGTTATTCCGGTTTCTTCCGGTAATACCAAAAGGCAGATTCAGATTTTTAAGGATTTTGGCTCTACGATCCTTTGCTGTACACCCTCGTATGCACTGTTCCTGGGTGAAAGCCTGCGGGATATGGGAGTGGACAAATCAGAAATCAGCCTGAAAGCGGGCGTTTTCGGTGCAGAACCATGGAGCGATGAAATGCGCCGTAAAATTGAGGAACTGCTTGGGATAAAAGCGTATGATATTTATGGCCTGTCCGAAGTGATGGGGCCCGGCGTGGCTTTCGAATGCAGTGAGCAAACCGGGATGCATGTCAATGAAGACCATTTTTATCCGGAAATCATTGATCCGGATACTGGTGAGGTTTTGCCGGAAGGCGAAGTCGGTGAACTGGTATTCACCTGCATCAGCAAAGAGGCTCTGCCCTTAATTCGCTATAGGACTCGTGATATCGCTTCGCTGAGCCGGGAAAAATGCAGTTGTGGGCGCACCCTGATAAAAATGAAAAAACCCAGCGGGAGAACAGACGATATGCTGATTATTCGCGGGGTAAACGTGTTTCCGTCTCAGGTTGAAGCTGTATTGCTGGAGCTGGGGGATACGGCTCCCCATTACATGCTGATTGTCGATCGCGTTGATAATCTGGATACATTGGAAATTCAGGTTGAGATGAAAGAGGATATGGAATTTGATGCAGTTCGCCTGATTGAGGAAACAGAAGCAAAAATCAAAGCGGCCGTAGCTTCTACTTTGGGAATTTCTGCAAAAGTTACACTGCTGCCTCCGAAGTCCATTGCAAGGAGTGAAGGAAAAGCAGTACGCGTAATCGATAAACGAAAAATATAGCTGTTATCTCAGATGAATCTATGTTATAATAATAGACAGAAAGGATCGTTGGTTTTCGTGTACGCCAAGATGAAAGGCTTTTATTTTGAGAATCCAGCTTTTTCCTTTTTTGTTGCCGACCTGCATAATACGGAAAGGAAGATATAGCATGACAATGAAACAGCTGTCCGTTTTTGTAGAGAATAAACCGGGTACCTTAGCTGAAATTACCGGAATTTTAGGTGAAAATGGAATTGATATGTGCGCGCTTTCCGTTGCAGATACGGAGCGCTACGGTATTTTGCGTTTGATTGTGAACAATCCGCAGAAAGCTGAAGATGCTTTGAAAGCAGCGGGTTTTAAGGTTTCGTTAACAGATGTTATTGCCATTGCGGTGTCCCATAAGCCGGGTGGGTTGTCCAAAGCGCTGAAGCATGTGGCGAAAGCGGGAATTGCCGTAGAATATATGTATGCGTTTGTTTCTCCAAAAGCGGATACTGCCTATGTGATTCTTCGTGTGCAGGATAATCAGAAAGCGATTTTGGCTTTGCAACAGGGCGGAATCCCGGTTGTCAGGGGGAAGAGATTTACGGTAAGTAAGGTTTAAAACAGCATCAGCTGTTTTTCGCTGCCGCTTAGTCGTGTAGAATGGCTGGGCGGCAAACAAAAATCAATAGTCATTGGCAGAGTAGATTTTTGTGCGTTAAGTGCTGTCTGGACGGGGAGTTGCCAGATAGACGAAAAGGAAACTTGCGGTACAAATTTCGCATCCCGCTGCCGCATGAAAGGGGACTCCCTCTCTTTCTGTGGCCTTGCAGTGGCTAGAGACAGAAAGAGGAGGAGTCTTTTTTGTATGCAAAAATAACTTATGCAAATCGGAACGTTTTCTGCTGTTAAGAGCAGAAGGGAAAACGCGCTGGCTCGGGATCAAAAGCGAAGTACACAGGACGAGGGTTTCATAGGCGTTCCCATACTTTTCTGCGGATATGATTTTGATTTTAAGTATTTTTTGGAAAAATCAACATGTCCTGTAAAAGAGAAAGGAATGGTTTTATGAAAGCAAAGCGAATGGTAACGGTTGCGATGCTGATTGCGATGTATGTGGTTCTCAGCCTGTTTTCGATCAATTTAGGCAATATGAAAATAACACTGGACAGTCTGCCCATTATTGTTGGAGCAGCTTTACTTGGCCCACTGGACGGCTTTCTTATTGGATTTTTCGGCAGCTTTTTGAATCAGCTATTGACATTTGGTTTAACGCCAACCACCATTCTCTGGGTGATCCCAGCTGCCGTCCGTGGGTTATTGATCGGGCTTTATGCAAAACACTGTCATTTTGATATGAGTTTTTTGCAAATACAGCTGATTACAATTTCAACAGCCCTGATTGTTACTGCTCTTAATACCGGAACCTTGTATCTCGATAGTAAAATTTACGGTTACTATTCTTTTGCTTTTGTTTTGGCGCGGTAATTCCTAGGATTTTTACCGGGATTCTTACAGCATTTGTTTTCGGCAGTATTTTGCCATACATTGTAAAAGCCTGTCAAAAGATTTCTCGGCGTCAATCAAAGCGAAAGCAGATGAGGAAGATTTTACGAAAAAGCCGCCAATCAGGCGGCTTTTTTTCGTAAAATTAAAGATCGTCCACATCTTGGACGGGTTTTTCGCCGTGCTTTAAGGTTTTACCGGTATAGCTTCCCTGAGGATCCGTTTTTAAAGAACTGGCGTTGACAAATTCGCTCGCCACTTTCTGTGCTTTTTCCTGCGGATCTTTTTCGAAGAATACTCCATATCTTTGCTCCTTTCTGGTAAAATAGAATCAAGTATTAGGATGTACAGAAAAATGTGATATATGAAGGGGATCCTATGAAAAAAGATTTTTTATTATTTGACTTGGATGGTACCATTATCGACTCACAAGATGGAATTTTAAATGCTGTTCAGTATACGCTGCGCCAATTTGGGATAGAAGAAAGAAAAAGAAAAATTATATTGCTATATTGGGCCTCCTATTTTAGAGTCGTTAATGCTTTTTCACCATTTTCTTTGGAAAATGCACAGCAGGCGGTATTGATGTACCGTCAGTATTACGCGCAGTACGGGATGAAGGGAAATTTGCCTTTCCCAGATGTTGTGAATATGCTGCAAACCCTGTTAAAAAAGGGGAAAATATTGGCGATTGCAACTTCCAAACCGGTCGAAGTGGCTGTTCCGATTCTGGAAGATTTAAAATTGACGCCATTTTTCCATTTTATTGGCGGCAGCTCTTTATCCGGAGAGCGGCCGCATAAATCGGATGTCATTCGCTATGTTATCGAACAGCTGGGGATTCAGGATCTTTCAAAAGCTGTCATGATCGGTGACCGGTGTTATGATGTCGTTGGTGCGAAACAAGAGGGTATTTCATCCATTGGGGTTTTGTATGGATATGGCAGCCGAAAGGAATTAAAAGAAGCCGGTGCTGATCAAATTGCTGCAACACCGATGGATATAGTCACTTTGATTGAGTAGTTCATGAGACTTTATTTTTGTGGGGAGATAATGAACCAAAAAAGCCAACGCTTTTTTACGCGTTGGCTTTTGGTTTATCGCTGCCTAACTAGGTTGTTTATTTCAGCAGATCTTTTAAATATTGGCCCGTATAAGATTTTTCGCACTTGACCATCTCTTCGGTGTTCCGCAAAAGACGACCTGTCCGCCATTGTCTCCGCCATCCGGCCCCAGATCAATCAGATAATCCGCTGTTTTAATAACATCAAATTGTGTTCGATAAATACAACAGTATTTCCCGCGTCCACCAGTGTTTGCAGCACTTCAATCAATTTATGGACATCAGCCGTGTGCAGCCCGGTTGTAGGCTCGTCCAGGATATAGATGGTTTTGCCAGTGGGTTTTCGGCAAAGTTCAGCAGCCAGCTTTACCCGTTGTGCTTCGCCGCCGGATAAAGTAGTGGCAGGTTGCCCAATCTTAATGTATCCTAACCCCTACGTCGTACAACGTCTGCAGTTTTCGTTTGATTTTTGGCAGTTTGTCAAAAATTCCAAACCTTCTTCGACAGTCATTTCCAAAACGTCATAGATATTTTTTATCCTTGTATTTGACTTCAAGGGTTTCCCGATTATATCGTTTTCCTTTGCACACTTCGCAAGGAACGAAGATGTCCGGCAGAAAGTGCATTTCAATTTTAATAATGCCATCACCTTCGCAGGCTTCACACCGACCTCCTTTTACATTAAAGGAAAACCGGCTGGAGGTATATCCGCGCATCTTAGCTTGGTTTGTCGTTGCAAAAAGGGTTCGAATATCTGTAAAGACACCGGTATAGGTGGCAGGATTGGACCGCGGGGTTCGCCCAATCGGGGATTGATCAATTTCAATGACCTTGTCTAACTGATCGATACCCAAAATATCCTTGTGTTTACCAGGACGAATCCGCGCTCCGTTGAGATCGCCGACTAAACGCTTATATAAAATTTCATTGATGAGAGAAGACTTGCCGGATCCGGAAACACCAGTTACGCCGGTAAAGTCCCCAAAGGAATTTTTACAGAAATATTTTTCAGGTTATTTTCAGTTGCCCCGACAATTTCGATATATTTTCCATTGCCTTTCCTTCGAACGGCAGGGACTTCTACTTTTTCTTTCCGGATAAGTATTGGCCGGTAATAGATTTTTCGCAGGAAATAATATCTTCCAGCGTGCCGGCGCAGACCACTTCTCCGCCATGAACACCAGCCCCCCGGCCCAATATCTACAATAAAATCGGCAGCACGCATGGTGTCCTCGTCATGTTCCACGACAATCAAAGTGTTGCCAATATCCCGCAGCCTCTTTAGGGTGGCAATCAGCTTATGGTTATCTTTTTGATGTAAGCCGATGCTGGGTTCATCCAAAATATAAAGAACACCCATGAGAGAAGAACCAATTTGAGTTGCTAGACGAATCCGCTGGCTTTCTCCACCGGATAGAGTGCTGGCGGATCTTGCTAGGGTAAGGTATTCTAGACCAACGCTTTGTAAAAAATCCCAAACGGGCGCGGATTTCTTTCAAAATCTGGGCAGAAATCATTTTTGGCGTTCTGTCAGTTGCAGCGTGTCCAGAAAGTCCAGTGCCTGCACAACGGACATTCGGCAAAAGTCAGAAATATTTTTGTCTCCAACGGTAACCGCTAGATATTCCGGCTTCAACCGGTGGCCGTGGCAGTCTGGACACTGCTCAGAACTCATCAAAGAGGCGATATCGTTGCGAATCCAGCTGCTGTTGGTTGTACGGAAACGGCGTTCCAGATTATGAATGATTCCTTCAAAATCGGTAGTAAAGGTACTGCCGCGGGTACCGGATTCCCGCTGAACAGTAATTTTTTCCCCATGATTTCCATAAAGGATGATATCCTGTATCTCTTTTTGGAAGCTGTTTGAAAGGAGTATCAGACTGAAATGATAGTGATCTGCCAGCGCCTCAAAATAACTTTTGCACCAGCCCGCCTTCGGCGAAATACCACCCGCTGGCACGGATTGCCCCGCCGCGGATGCTTCTGTTTTGATCGGGGATGACCAACGCTGGATCCACTTTCATAAAGGTGCCAAGCCCTGTACACTTTTCGCAGGCGCCGGCGGGATTATTGAAGGAAAACATGCGGGGGACAATTCTTCAATACTGATACCATGGTCGGGGCAAGCGTAGTTTTGGGAAAAAGCAGCTCTTCTCCGTCCAGAACATCAATCAGGACCAACCCGCCCGAGACAGCCATAGCAGACTCCAGCGAATCGGATAAACGGGAACGGATGTCCGATTTTAAAATAAGACGGTCAATGACAATTTCGATATTATGTTTTTATTTTTTTCCAGCTTGATTTCCTCGGAAAGGTCATACAGAATACCGTCCGCCCGTACCCGGACAGCCAGAACGTTTGGCATTTTCAAATTCTTTTTTATGCTCTCCCTTTCGACCCCGTACAACAGGGGCAAGAACCTGAATGCGGGCGCCTTCCGGCAGGGCCATGATCTGGTCTACCATCTGATCTACCGTTTGCTGCTCAATAACGCGGCCGCATATAGGACAGTGTGGAATCCCGATCCGAGCGTAAAGAAGGCGCAGGTAATCGTAAATTTCCGTTACAGTGCCTACCGTAGAGCGTGGATTTTTTGGAAGTAGTTTTCTGATCGATGGAAATAGCAGGAGATAGTCCTTCAATACTGTCAACATCAGGTTTTTCCATCTGTCCCAAAACATCCGCGCGTAGGAGGAAAGGCTTTCCACATAACGGCGCTGTCCGTCAGCATAAATGGTGTCAAAGGCCAAAGATGACTTGCCGGATCCGGAAAGCCCGGTAAAGACGATAAATCGGTCCCGGGAAGCTCTAAATCGATATTTTTCAAATTGTGTTCCTGGCGCCTTTAATAACGATTTTATCCAAAGCCATTGGATTTCCCTCCGTTTTATTTTTCGTTTTGCAGTTTTTTAATTTTGTCTCTTAGGTAGGCCGCATGTTCAAATTCCAGCAACTTGGCGGCATTTTTTCATCTCAGCCGTGAGCTTGGCAATCTGCGCTTTGCGTTCGGCGGGAGTCAAACGCTTGCCAGATTTCTTCTTGTCATGATCTTTTGCAGAAATCTCCAGGATATCCCGAACCCCTTTTATGGATTGTCTGGGGCGTGATATGGTGCTCTTTATTGTACGCCATTTGGATAGATCGGCGCCGTTCTGTTTCGCGAATGGCCCGTTCCATGGATCCGGTAACCGTATCCGCATACATGATGACCTTACCATCCGCATTTCGGGCAGCTCGGCCGATGGTCTGCACCAGGGAAGTTTCCGACCGAAGGAATCCCTCTTTGTCAGCATCCAGGATGGCGACGAGGGACACCTCTGGAATATCCAGCCCTTCCCGGAGCAGGTTAATGCCGACCAGAACGTCGAATTCGCCTAGACGGAGATCGCGGATGATTTCCATTCGTTCTATGGTGTCCACATCATAATGCATGTAGCGGACTTTAATTCCCATATTTTCAAAATAAGAGGTGAGATCCTCCGCCATTTTTTTGGTTAAAGTGGTTACCAGTACACGCTCTTTTCGTTCTAAGCGAAGATGGATTTCAGACAGCAGGTCGTCGATCTGTCCCTCTACCGGACGAACAGAAAACTTCTGGATCGACCAGGCCGGTGGGGCGAATAACCTGTTCGACTTGCTGAGCGCTGTGCTCCCGCTCAAAAGGGCCTGGCGTTGCACTGACATAGATTACCTGGTTGATTTTTGCTGTAAAATTCATCAAAGTTTAAAGGGCGGTTATCAAGAGCAGAAGGAGGCGAAACCCAAAATCAATCAGGCTTTTTTTCCGAGCCGCATCTCCTGCATACATGCCCCCTGACCTGCGGGAAGCGTAACATGGGACTCGTCTACAAACAAAAGAAAATCCTTTGGGAAATAGTCCATCAACGTATAGGGCTGGAACCGGGTGCGCGTCCTGAAATTACGCGGGAATAGTTTTCGATCCCTTTGCAAAACCCAATTTCCTGCATCATTTCCATATCATAACGGGTTCGTTCGGCAATCCGCTGCGCTTCAATCAGCTTTCCTTCGTGTTGAAAATATTTGACCCGTTCATTGCATTCTTCTTCAATTTCAACCAGAGCAGATTTCATTTTTCCGGCGGGGCAATGTAATGGGAGGCTGGATAAATCGCCACGTGGAAACGACGTTTTTAGTTCCCCCGTTACGGTGTTGATTTCACTGATCCGGTCGATCTCGTCCCCGAAGAACTCCACTCGGACGGCAGTGTCCCCAGAGTAGGAAGGGAAAATTTCCACAACATCTCCCCGAACGCGAAACTTGTTGCGAACGAAATTAATGTCATTACGCTCATATTGAAGCTGAACCAGTTTATGCAGCAGATCATCTCGCTCCTTTTTCATGCCCTGCCGCAAAGAGATAACCATATTTCGGTAATCGATCGGGTCACCCAGGCTGTAAAATGCAGGAAACGCTGGAAACGATAATCACATCATTGCGTTCGGACAAGGCAGATGTTGCCGAATGGCGGAGTTTCTCAATTTCTTCATTGATAGCGCTGTCTTTTTTCAATGTAAGTGTCGGTGCTTGCAATATACGCTTCCGGCTGATAATAGTCGTAATAGGAGACAAAGTATTCTACTGCGTTGTGGGGAAAAATTCCTTGAATTCAGAGCAAAGCTGTGCTGCCAACGTTTTATTATGTGCCAAAATCAGTGTTGGTTTGTTCATTTGGGCAATGACATTAGCCATTGTAAAGGTCTTTCCTGATCCAGTCACTCCGAGCAGGGTCTGTTCATGCATCCCGCCACGAAGGCCCTCGACCAATTGATGGATAGCAGCAGGCTGATCGCCTGTAGGCTGATACTCGGATACTAATTGAAATTTTTCCATACAGCAAACCTCCCTGCAGATATGAACGGATGTTCTCACACATTATACCCCGGTATTTTTTTGTCAATAGCTGAAAAAGGTTTTCATTTTCCAAAGAGAACCCTTTTTTTAACGGCTACTGTTTTTTCTCCTTTTTCCAGGAAAGGTATTCATCAAAAGTCATGGACTGTCAATTATGCCATTATTGGTAAGCTCAATCATTCGATTGGCAATAGAATTGATTAACTGGTGATTAAATGAGGAATTTCTCTTAATAGGCAAGATGTTGTGAAACGCTGATAGTATAGCATGAAATGACAGATTTTAACACGCAATAAAAATATTTCTCCTTTCAGGCAAATGAAAGGAGAAATATTTTTTCTTTTGTGAAAAAGGAGAGAAAAGGCGGTTTTCTCATTTTTCCAAGAGAATACCGCCTTTCACAAATGTGATTTCTGTCGTTTCTACCGGCCGTTGAAATTTTCAATAGTGCGGATAATTCCATCGGCCACTCCCAGTGCAGTTTGATAAATACGAAGCGGTTGACAGAGGTCTTCGTACTCCAGAGGATTGACCATAAATCCCAATTCCAGTAAGAGAGAGGGTGCGTAGGTCATCCTCGTGACGCGGTAATAGTCCTGATAAGCGCCGCGGGCATTGCGGCCGGTGGCGGCAGTAATGCTGTCCAGGATATTTTCTGCAAACATTTTGATTGCTCCTCGTGATAATAGATCTCCGTTCCGAAAGAATTGCTGCAGTCCACCGATTCACCGGTGCTGTTGTGATGAAACGAGAGGAAAAAGTCAGCCTGAAGACTGCGCGCCGGATCCATTCGTTCTTCAAAACTCAGTCTGGCGTTGTCCTCTGAGACCATATGAACGCTTGCGCCCAGCGACTCCAAAACCTGTTTCGAGGCATAAGCCGAAATAAAGTTCAGATCTTTCTCTGTCGGCCCGCTGGAACCGGCAACTCCTAAAGCGCCTGGATCCTCGCCGCCGTGGCCGGCATCGATAACGACAACAATTCCCTCCAGCGGCCTTTCAGAAGATTCTGCAAAAACTGGTGCCTTTTTGGCAAAAATAACAATATTTTCGCCGTCATATTCTACGCTATATCCCCAAAGTTTTACGCCATCCTGATAAGAAAAAGTCAACGTTATTGATCCGTCGTCATTTTCCGCTGCGGAGATCTCCTGGAAGAGGGAAGAATTTTTGGGGTTTGTACTTTCTGGAACGCCATCGGTATTCCAGAGAGTTACGACCAGTTCCGTATCAGTCATCTGTGCTTTATATGGGGCTTTCGCGGTGCCGGTAAGGGTCAGGCTTTCTCCGCGGTCTTCTACCGCGAATTTGGTGGAGGAGACCTGATTTTCTACTGTCGGCGTCCCTTCTAAGATATCCGCCGTAGACTTGGGAAGATATCCACCGGATCGTAGTTTATAGTAGCTGCCGGTTACTTCTTCCCACATAATCGCATGCACCGTTATAAAGAGTCATGTAAAAATCATCTTCAATGGTAACGTCTCCGTAAACATTGTTGATATAATCGTTTGCCATAACTGCCAGTGCCGTATTTTTCCCAACGGCGTAAAGCTCGCCGGAAGAGGTATAGCTGGTGGTAACGCCTTGATAAGAAAGGGTATAGGTTACCGTGCCGATTTTAACTGTAGCATCGTCATCCCCTGCATCCGGCATGACCATTGCACCGCTGTAAACGATGGGAATACCGGATTGAGCCGTTGATTTCTGAGTCAGAGCAACTGTTTTTCCTTGAAATGTCGCTGACACGCTTGCTCCTGCCGGTGCAGTACAGCTGAAAGAGATCTGCTCACCAACGCTAACAGCCTCGTCGTAATAAGGGTACATTGAGCTTTGGACAATGTTGGAAATATAGGATACGCTGCTTTGACTTGGATCGGTTCTGGTAATGGAGATGGTTTTGCTTTTGCATCCCCTGAGAAAAGGTATAGGTACTTGTTCCCACAGGAATATCGGTGAGATAAACCCCGAACCCTCCATTCGTGGTCTGACGTTCGACCAGTTCTCCATCCAGATAAAGCGGGAGATCAGGATCAGAAGTTCCCATTACATAGTAGGAAGACGTAGTGATGGTAATGTCACCGCTGGGACGGGTAACCGCAAACGTCTGCGGAATCTGCAGCGAATACCCATCAGGAATCAGATTGAGATTCCCGGAGAGAGCAGAGGATAAAAAGCATCGAAATTTCAGAAGGGTTTTTCAGATGTTCATAGCCGGCCGCCGCAATAGAAGAAATCCCGGATTGCTGCAACAGAAAAATCTGGCTGCTGACAGAAAACGCTGGTCGGCAGAATCGCCTTGCAGATAGGCAACTACGGGGAAGACCGGCAGCCCAATCATTCCATTGGGCCGTCATTTTGTCATAATCGGCTGAATCACCGCCCGCGGCTATAGGATAAACCGCATTGGCAAGCTGATTTTCTACCAGTGTTTGCGGCGATAGCCCCTGGGGAAGACAGCAGGTGAGCGTTTTTTGTAGTGGGAGAAGCGATCAGGTCATATAACACGGAAACAGACAGCCCTCCACCACTGATTTCTTCTAAAAAGAAGCCATTTTCTGCGCTTGGGAAACCTGGCTGTTGACTTGTCCATTTTGGCCAGGGGATAAAAAAGCTGTATGAAGCAGCACAATTTCGTCGGCAATGCTTCCAGCTGCCAACAGCTTCTGCAAATCCCATTGGGCCAGCGCCAGGTTTTGATCCTGCGCTGGATCAAGCTGCAGCCTTTCTCCATCCCAAACAGCGATGGAACTGCCGTGATCTACTGCCGTTTTCACAAAGCGATATGCGGGGTGAGAAGGAAAGAAAGGAAAAGGGGTCTAAAACAAGAGAAAGGGAAATCTTGTTTTCTTCTAATTGGGACGTTAAATAGGAAAGGTCCGCAAGATCTTTCTCTTGGGCTGCATGCAGGCGAAAGGCCGGCAGCCGAGAGGGTTCTTCCTCTGTTTGTCCAAGCAGAGAAAAAATATATCCGGTTAAACCCGCTGTCTTTTGCAAACTGAAGCAGCACATCCATATGGGAAAGATCAGTTTTTTGCGTATCAAAAGTACTTTGATAAAATAAGCCTTTTGAAGGATCGGCAATGGTAGATTGCGAAGCTTTCAGCTCATCATCTGCGGCTGCCCGTAGAGGGAGTATAGCCAGTAAAACGGCAAGGCCAATCCAGCTCCATTTTTCCTGTCTTTTTCATTTTTTCCTCCCTTTCGTGGGTCAAATGGTAAAGTCTTCTTGTTGGAAAGTTTGTCGCACCGGTTTTTGGGGTTTCCGTTTCAGCGGGTCATATTGAAATCGGCGACAGGAATATCCGCTGGTTACAACGCCTTTTTCGGGCAAAGGATAGTCTGTCCATCAGATGAAGCCATTCCGTATGCACAGTAACGGCATGCCGGAACAATATGGGGGTCAAAAAGAGATTTCGTCATATGCAGCCTCCGGATTTCGACACTTTTGTTTCGTCATTATTATAGCAAAGGAGAAAAGAAAAAGCTAATCCAATCTGCGGTAATTTTGAGCGGGCATGGACAGCAGAAATACCGCACAGAGGATGGATAATAAAATTGCGATGGTTGGCGATTGGGAAAGCTGAGGAACAAGTTTTTGCGAAAAGTTAGAAAAAACCGCGCTGGCCGCTTGAGGAAACAACAGAATTCCGGCCTTGACAAGAATGGCGGTGATGGTGCCATGCGCCAGGCGGGAAAAGAAGAAAGGAAGAAGGGAAAAAATTTTTTCCTTCAAAAAGATACCGCCTGAAAAAACAGAAAGGCCGGAAAAAGAGACAAAAATCCAATCAAAAACCAGATCTCCTCTGGTGGAAGCCTGAATGCATCCGGTAGTTACCTCCAGAAGTCCGGCCGCCAGTAGAACAAGCTGGTTTTCCCTGCCGAAAAAGTAAAGAACAATTCAATAATCGCCGAAAATAAAAGAACATACCCAATAACGGATAGCATCCCGTCGATCCCGCTTTGCACTCCATGCACCAAGGCGGAAGAAAAAAGGAAGACCGTTTTGGTTTTCTTTTTTCGTTTTTCAATATTTCATGGCGATTGAGAAATCCAAGCCAGAGGCCAATTAAAATAGCGGAAGTCCACTGACAGCCAAGCAAAAGCAATCCAGCTTTTCCATTTCTCAAAAGTCCGGTTCCCACCGCAGTGATTAAAAAAAGAAGGACCTGCATTGACGCAAAGCAAAGTAGCCGTACGGCCGTTTTGGAATCAATCCGTTTCTGCTCCAGGAGCGACGCTGTCATTTTTGCACCGACCGGATATCCACCGATAAACCCCATGAATACCGTGCATGCCGTACAGGCGGGAAGGTGAAAAAACGCTTTTACCACCGGTCCCAGTATTCTCTGTATGCTGTCTGCTGCCCGGCTTTCGCCCAAAACGCCGGATAAAACCATAAAAGGAAAGAGGGATGGAATTAATACCGCGGCGCAGGATTCCAGCCCGGCGCTCACACCTTTGCGGACGGGGGCGGAATAGATCAACAGCAGGATCGCTGCCAATAAAAAACAGCAGGGCAGATAGCCGGGGGGATAAGCTTTTGATCCGTGTTAGATTCATGTTGTCGCCGCCTTTCTCTATCCCTATATTTTATAAACTCACGCTCGTAAAAAATGTATAACAGTTACGCCAAAAACATATAGTGAAACAGGAATTTGCAACGGAAAGGAGCTGAGGCGATGAGGAGAAAAGAACTTAAAAACAAGAATCAGACTTCTCCGGAAAGGCTGGCAAAAAATCCTGGACGTCCCGCAAAATATGTTTGAATCCTATTCCCAAATTGTCCTGTCCGGCAACCGCGAAGCGGTGTTGGATGGCTGCCAAGGCGTTATTGAATACGAAGACGATTTTATCAAATTAAAGATTGGCAGGCAGGTGGTAAAATTCACCGGACAAAATTTACAGATTAAGTGTATGACAGGGGAAAATGTCATTATTGACGGTAAAATTTTGTCGGTAGAGTTTGTAGAATAAATCGGAGGAAATCATGTTTATCGTTCGTTTTTGCGATTTGTCTGCGGTTATGTCCGTTTTCAGGTTACCGGTGTATTTATTGAGCGTTTTTTGAATCTGGCGCCACGAAACGGCATCAATTTATGGGATGGTACAAAGACAGAAACCCAATATACAGGACATACCCTGATGAAGCATTATAAAAAAGCTTAGGCCCTTTGCGAAAAAAAAACTGGCGTACATATGCAGATTGAAGAGCGGTTTGATGGCCGATGTGGCGAAGAAAATACCGCAAAAGAGTAGGGCTAGTCGTAGGATCCTGCTGTTTTTTGGCATTTTGGCTTTTTGGGGAATTTTTGTGGACAATTGAAGTAGTGGGAAACGAGACCGTTTCTTCCGACGAGATTTTGACTTTCTGGAAGAAGAAGGATTGAAAATCGGTTCGTATAAAAGCGCGTTGAATCCGCGGGAGTTAGAGCGAAAAACTCTGCTGGAACTAAAGGAGCTTTCCTGGATTGCAGTCAATATCACGGGAAGTACTGTCACGGTTGAAGTCAATGAACGAATCCTCCCGCCTGACATGTATTTGGATAATGATAAGGCCTGTAATATTGTTGCAAGGTATACCGGCCAAATCCATTCCATGGATATTTACGACGGGCAAAAGCGATCTCCAGGTAGGTGATACTGTCCTGGCGGGAGACCCTAATTGTCAGCGGCATTGTAGAAGACGGAAAGGACAGACCCGCTTTGTCCACGCACGGGCGGACATCAAAGCCTATACCGATTATGAAATAAAAATTGAAGTGCCGTTACAGCAAGTAGAACGTATTTCCACTGGAGAACAATCGGTAAAAAATATTTAAAGTTCCTGACCTGAAGCTGCCCCTTTTTTGGGAGACGGACCAGGAAAAAGGTTATGATTCTCAGCAAACGACGATTCCTTTTGCGCCTTTTGGGTTGTCAACGCCTTTTGCGGTTGTGGAGGAAAACAGGAACTACTATACACAGGAAACAGTGGAATATAATACAGTCCAGGCCAAGGAAGAAGCTTTGCAACTTTTGCAGGAACAAGAAAAAATCCAATTGGGAGAGGCGGAGATTTTAGAAAAAGATCTTTCCGGTTCAGAAGAAAATGGAGTTTACCTATTAAAAGCCTCTTATTTATGTATTATGGAAATTGAAAAGAACAGGAGATCCTTTTGGATCGATAATATATGATACAAGTCAAAAAACGGCCATATGGCCGTTTTTTTGACTTGTATTCTTTAGCTGGGGCTTACATCATAGAAAAGTGAGCCCGGATCAGGCAGCGGATTGCGGCAGCATTTGCTTGCAAAAGATTATATTTAGCCAATGCCGTCCCTGCGCCAATTTTAGAGTATAAGCGCAGCATTCAGCACAGGCGCAGATTTTATCTGCCAGATTCACCACGACCGATTCTCGATAACGCGGAATTTTTCGCAATGTCAAAGGCCACATATGCTTTGAAATGATATCTTTTCCAAATCAGAAAGGCCATGTATTTCTGCATTGCGCAGAGCGATTTGTGGATGAATCAAAAGCCTTTCCAAGGCCCAATATTGGTTTGGGACCAGTCACATAGATACAAATCATGCAGCAGGCCGGCACGGGCGGCAGCCTTAGCGTTTAATTTGAGCTTCTTGCATATCGAAAAGCTTAAATATGAAACAAAAATACAGTGATCAAGACAGCTGACACCATTGATATGCTGTTTAATTTGGTTCATCATCTGGACATTAGGATGCTGGATAAGATCGTCAATATAAACACGAAACTCTTCCAGCCGAAGCGAATCCCACATGCTTTTGCATCATCTCCTTTTTTTCTAGTGTATACGATTTGAGCCGAAAATGATATGGAAGCGAAAAAAAGTTTTCAAAATTGGAAAAGTTTACATGAAACCTTAAATAAGAGGAAGCTGGATATTTTTTTTTGAATAATTTGGGAATAAATCTTGACAAAGAAGAAGATATTCGATATAATAGACAAGCACTTAAAATTATATGTGGAGAAGTCGCCTAGCCCGGTTTATGGCGCACGACTGGAACTCGTGTATGGGTTAATAGCTCATCGAGGGTTCGAATCCCTCCTTCTCCGCCACATTAAGACGTCGTCTATGGATATCGCATACGGCGCAAAGTTATGGGACACTCCTGTGAATAACAGGGGCGTCCCGCTTTTTTATGTTCATTTTTGGTTGTTCTAGGTTTTATCCAGAGATCAAGTTGCACCATTTTTGTGAGCGGGAGAAAAGGCCAAGCTTGACGATGAGCCTATCGCACCACTTCTGACACGGATGTTTTTCTCTGCACCACTTTTTCTGACTCTGCACCAATTTATGATAGTCAAAAAGCAAGCAAGGACTGTAGCGGGGAGACTACAGCCCTTGCTTTTTACTATTCTACTCTTTCCAGAGTTGTCACCGTTTGCCCGCTTGTGATTACAATATAGTCTTCGGAAACGGTATTGACGGTAAAGGTCAGCGTGTCTGCGAACAGGTAGCTGGTCACATCCAGCTTGTATGTATCGCCATCTTGGTATAGCGCATAGGTGTCCTTGGGGCTGAAAAAGTTGCAGTTGGTGCCGTCAAAGGCCACAATCGCTCCCGGCTGTGCTTGCCCAAAGCCGGAATCGCCGACGCTCTTCCATTTGCCCTCGATAGAGAAATCGCTGATAAACATAAAACCATATTCTTCGGGATTATAACTAGGGTTGCCACTGGCCTCTGTGGAAGCGGATAAACTGCCCACATCATAAACCGAATCCCCAGCGGCTGCAGCCTCAACTACAGGATAATGTTTTTGGTATGTAATCCCGTCTTTAGTATAAGTAATAACCGCATATCCTTCGCTGTAACCTTCTTCAATAGTTCTGATTTCGTAGCCCGGAAAGTCCTCCGCAATAGAATGGACGATCTTGCCGCTCATATCCATCAATACGTATGCGCCGGAGGTGTCTTGAAGAATGAGATAATTGTCGTAGATTCTCTTTTCGATAAAATCAGAATGGGATTTTGCCGTTAACCGCCAAGTCGTATGGTTCAAATTGTATTTTCCCCTGCTGATCCACCACGGTTACATAGATATCTCCATCAGCCCCTCAATCAGCAGCAGTGCGTAGCCGTCGTAAAAACCGGGAATACGTCTTGGCCAAATTGGGGTAGTCGGTGACTTGGCAGATCAAGTTGCCATGGTAATCATAGAACGCTCCATCTACAGTGGCGATGCTGTTGTCCCCACAGGTATTGTCATACTGGAAAAAGCCCCGTTCGTTTTCTGCATACTCTATGCGCAGGGAGGTTTCCTGTACCACGTTCAAATCCGTGTCCACATATTTCAGGACGGCGGGAAGACCTTTATTGATAATGGTCCAGGCCATCGCGGTCCCCTTCGGAGAATTCGCCGGCCAACTGGTCAACTGCGGGATTCATAAGGAAGGCTTGCTTCTCAAAATTGACGTAACGGATGCATCGGTAATCCCATCCGGAGCCGGCGAGGCTGTACCATCCCTCGCCGTAATAATCAACATAATCGTAATTACCGTATTGGACCGTCATGTAATCGCACTCCACGCTGGCGGTTACCGTTCCATCCGGTTGCATAAGCGCTAATTGATAAGTAATGGCTTCTAATCCGGTAGTTTCTATACAGCAGAGAAAATGACCATTTGCATAACCCACAATATGTATCCATTGCTTGGCGGACTCTGAGTTTTGGGTGCGGTAGTACTCTTTCCCATTTGCGTCTACAATAACCTCATTTGAGGTTTCGTATTCTTCTGCGTCGCCAATGCGGTAATAGGCATAGCCGTCTTCAAAGGGACTCATATAGTTGGGATTTACACCAACGGGTAGCGAGAAACAGACAAAGCCATCCGTATTAATAACCGAGGTAGTCAGATTGCCGGATTCATCTTCATATTTTACCCAGGCCAGCCCGTCCGAAAATGCCTGGGCATGAAGCAGCTGTAGATCAAAAAAGCATTAACGCCTGATTCCGCAGAGGAGGAAAAATCGTAATCCTCCAAATCACCAGCAAAGAGCGGCTCATTTTCCGCCGAACCGTCCGCATCCGAGGGTGCTGCTTCCGGCGTGCTTGACGGAGGCGCACCAGTAGTGCTGCCGCTTCCTGCACAGCCGCCAAGTAAAGATAAACTCAGGCATAGCGCCAAAAACAAAGCTATTTTCTCATAGCACCGCCTCCTATTTGTACCGGTCAGACAGGTTTTCTGTCGTGTTGCCCTTTTTCTCGTTCATGTGGCGCTTGATGGCGTTGTCAATGGCATCGCCGCCTTTTCTGACAATCACGCGGCGCAGAATCCCGACCACGGCAAAGAATGCGATGAGTCCGATGATAATCAAAGTTTCCATAGTGTGTTCCTCCTGTTGTTTACCATATCTTGGTTTTGGTCTGCATTGCCTTTGAGCGTACCTGCGTCTTGGGATCAAGACTCAAAAACATTTTCTCAATTGCGGTTTGGAGCATATTCATCTTGTAGTACCCAAGCGGTGCGCCGAGCTTATTGGCTGTCCAGCGGTTAAACTTGAACACATAGACGCTCTTCTCCGCATCGTTGGCGACACGGGCAAGCTGGGCTTCAAAGGTTGAATGGGCGAAGCGGAAAATCTGCTTTGCGCTGTCGCCGTTCATGGCGACGTTCATATCGGAATGCGGTAAAGCCTTGAGTTTCTGCGTTAGCAGAGCAGGATCAACGGGAGCCAGCGTAAACTCTTGCATCTGCTCATGGAAGCCGCCCTTCCGCTCAATGATCTTGCCTTCCGCAGCCATTTTTGCGGTCTTCTGCTTATTGTAATAATAGCTCGTACCAATCAGCACCGCAGCAATAACAAAAAACAAGAAAAATAGTCATTGGTCACACCTGTTAGCGTATTTAGCCCAAGAAATATCGCACACGAATTAAATCCAAGCCAGCAGTCCGCAAAATACTAAGCCCTCATCCTTCGCCGCACTGGAAGGTGTGCTTGAATAGCTTTTATCAAAAGAATGTCTGCACCTTCCGGCATTGAGACTTTGCGCGCATTGGAGAAGTTGTCAGAGTCTACGATATAAATATCAAAGGGGGCATCGTCGCTATTTCTACCCAGCAGTGCAATTTGAGTCCGTCAGGGCTGACAACTCCCGAGTGGGATTGGATAAAAGCATCCGATACGAGCTTGATATTCCGCATGGCTTCTATATCATAGATGTACACAGATTTTCCATCTATTTCTGGGTCTAAGAGCTCTACTAAAGCGTAGTCCTCTCCAAACCAAGTTGCATTGGCGATCCTAGTTTCTCTGGGGAACCCCTCAACCACATTTTCTGCCCTAAGATCAGAAATAGGGACATAATATGTGCTGCTGTAACCGGCGTCGCCAAAGCAGAAATAATCGCCCACAAATCCCATGGCGGTAAAACCATATTCATTTTAGGCTCTAACCCCAGCGTACCAGTCACATCAAAGAAGTTTCCTTCGCAGTCTATCCAGCCGGCTGTGTATTCTCTCTCTTGGACTCGCTTATCAAAAACCATCTTGTCGTAACTGGCGTTAAACCCTTCGGCAGGCGCGCAGAGGACAATAGGAAAAGATTCAAAGCGAAAATCATGTTCAGCTGACCAGCCCCCGGTAGACGTTTGATAAGTTATGCTCTTAACATCAAAGTTAAACTCGGAAATATTTCGCACTTCCCCAGAATCAACATCCAAGCAATCCAAGGAGATCGTGTAGTGAGTTCCGTTGCTCAAAGAACCGTCAATATGTTCTATATACCATCTGCCGATTACCAAACCACTGTAACCATCTAAGGCGTCTTTCGGTGCTTCTGAAGATACGGGCGGCGTTTCTACTGTTTCTGACGCAAAATCTTCTACATCTGGCTCGATAGTAGCTGAACCAGCAGACGAACTACTATGGTCTGAGCAACCGCCCAGTAACATCCCCGCACATAACAGCAGTGCGATTATTCTATTTCTCATGTGACTTCACCTCTATATCTTATTGCTTTTCAGGATATTTTAACGCCAACTGGATAAGATAGCGCAGGATGGTGCAACCTGCGATTCAGCCTGACGGCCTTATCTACCGATGCTCAGGAACTCTGGCTCAAGCAGCCAATTTCCCTCGCCGTCGATGATCCCCAGAGGCCGTCAACCAACACTTCTGCATAACTACAATCAAATGTAAAATCTTTGGCGTAGTCAAATGTGAGATCTGTAATAAGGTTACCGTCATGATCAACAAAGCTTATCCGATCCAGACCTGTATTAGGATCCTTTTTTCTTCATCTTGACCTGTATGATATCTCGGTAATTCCCAAGAAACTCAACATCGGGGGTTTACGTTCTCTAAGACCACTTCGCCCTGCACATTGATATATTTACCATTAACGAAGTTGACGCCGTCTGCATCTGCAAATAGGCATATTCCTTGGGAGATAGTCGAACCAGAGTAATCATATTGCGGAGGAATCGTCCAATTTCCTTTATCATCTATGATGCCACACTTTCTACTCTCTGCATCCCGTGCAATCGCATATCCATCTGTAAAGTTGTTTATGCCCATAAACTCTTGCCCGTTAGTGGGAAAAAGAATCTCGCCTTCCGTATTGATAGCAACGTACCGGTATCCCGAAGACTCCCTGTAGACTCATAAAAAGCGACAACGCAGATGCCGTCCCGCCATATGGCGGCTCCCTTGCCGCCACCAAGGAGCTGTAATTTGGTACACTGTCAAACTCAGTATCCGTGACATACTCTAAGTTCTCATCAATCAGCTTATATTTACCGTTTGACATCTTGACAAAAGCGCGGCCATCATAAAATCCCATTACATCTTGTGCGCCGCGAATTGCATGGAACTCGCCAGAACGATTAAGATAACCGGGGAGGCCACGGTGGTTTACTGCCGCCCAGCCATCAACAAAATCATAGGCTTCTTGAAAATTGAGGGGAGAACTGTACCTCTCCGGTTTCATCAATGTAATATTGGTATCCACGTTCTCCAGCTACTGCCACCATCTGAAAAATCGCCCAGTGCATGTAATGTGCTCAGGTGGAATTACGTACACTCAGACTCGTCAATATACCCGCCAAGTCCGGACTCAGCATCAAAGACAGCTGCCAGCCCGTTTTCCGCAAAACCATTAGAACTAACACGAGCAAAGGCCGGCTCAATGACATATTCTCCGGAAGTGTTGATATACCCCACAAGCCCGTAACGTTATCCATGACTGCTGCCAATCCGTTATCTTGGAACTCATAAGCACTCATAAACTGCGGCTCAATAACATATTCCCCAGTAATATCGATGTATCCCCACAGCTCATCGGCATTTTGCACGAGCAGCGGGCCGTCATCAAACAGTTTCTCAAAAGATGTCCGCGTATCTTCGGACGGTTGTGCCTGTTCGGTGGTGGATGGAGAATTAACCGCTTGTCCTCCATTTGTTTCGCTGGTATCCCCACTGCCAGCCCCAGCCTCATCATGTGAGGCACAGCCGCCCAGAAGCAGCATCCCAGCGCACAGAGCCAGTGCGATGATTCTATTCTTCATGATTATCCCCCCTTGGCTTGGTTTGGTTGGAAAAGCTGTTATCACTGCCGGTGTAGGTGAGTTGAAAAAGGCAACTTTCTAACAAAAATCCCGCCTCTGCAGCCGGATGTAACACAATAAATCAAGCGTTACCTTTTTACCGGGAGAAATGGTGGCAGCAGCCATCTCTGTCGGCTCAACTAACAAAATCATTATGAAAAACTTGCCATAAGGGGGCGATTTTCCGTTGAATCTCGTCGCATTTAATGGTAGAATGGTATCTGTAGATTTAGAATGATACATAGCCCCCTTGCCAAAGGATACGCTATACTGGAACATATCTTTGACAAGGGGCTTAATTATCATTATGGCAGCTACAGAACCAATTAGAGACAAGAAACAGCTAAAGGCACTGGCCGACTACTTCCTGAAGCGCGGCCAGCTTCGAACTATACGCTCATCATTATGGGAACAAGCACCGCGCTGAGGATCAGCGACCTGCTCCGGCTCAGGTGGTCGGACGTATACGATGAGCTACATAATACTTTCCGCACCCACATCACCATCATTGAGAAGAAAACCAAGAAAAACCAAGACCATTGCCCCTAAAACAAACGGGTTCTCCAAGCGCTGCGCCTGCCGCTTTCCACACAGGCGCGGCGATTTTATTTTTGTCAGCAACCGCAAAGATGGTAAAGCCATCAGCCGGGTACAGGCTTGGCGGATCATCCATGCGGCGGTAGTGGCAGTGGGCGTGGAGGGTAAAAATCTCCTGCCACAGTCTCCAGAAAAACATGGCAGGGCTACCACGCTTGGACGAGCAAGGAGATCTCGCCGGTAATCATCATGCATATCTACAACCACAGCAATTACGAGGTAACACGACGATACTTGGGCGTGGCGCAGGACGATCTGGATCGGGCGTATCTCAGGATGGAGTTGTTCTAGCG
>VOFH01000117.1_pt1 | contig 80000 bp, 113 predicted proteins | sample 5384091 | NCBI WGS metagenome assembly VOFH01 (sample SAMN12384727, study PRJNA508395) | human gut metagenome | isolation source: healthy gut G | host: Homo sapiens
CTGACGCGGCGGATGATGTCGAGGCGCGTCGTGCGGTGCTGCGCGACAGCTTCTACCTGCTGCGCGTGTGCGCTCTCATGATGCACCGGTGGTCCCCGCGGGCTGCGAGCTGATCGGCGAGCATCTCGCCGTGGACTTCGCCAAGCTGTTCAGCTGGGACGGCGATTTCGCCGGCAACGACGAGTTGTGCGCCGCCGACGAGGTCGCGGCGGGCGCGCACCGCGTGCGCGAGCTTCCGCCGCGGTTCGACTTCTTCCGCAAGCACGAGAGCCAGTACAAGTAGCGTCCACGGGCGGCTGCGATACGCGGCCGCCCGCCGCGTTTCAGGCAGGAGGGGGCGGGGGGGAGGACGGCTCTTTCCTTCTCGCCCTCGGCTTCCCCGCCTCGACGATCCGGTTGCCGTTCGCGGCGGCTCTTCTTGCCCCGAAACCGTGCGGATGACGGCTATCATTAACTTGCTGGAAACCCGCGGCGCGACGCTGCGGGACAACGTGGAAGGGAATCAAGATGATCGACAAGTTGGCGTTTCGCTCGCTCACCTGCGGGCTCTATCGTCGGCGCACACGCGGACGGGCGCGATGCGGGCTGCGTGGTGAACACGGTCCTGCAGGTCACCTCGTCGCCTGCGCAAATCAGCATCGCGGTCAACAAGGACAACGCCACCTCGGGTTCATCGCGAAGGCGGGGCGCTTCACCGCGGCGTGCCTGACCGAGGACGCGCCGATGGAGCTCATCGGACGCTTCGGCTTCCATTCGAGCCTCGACACGGACAAGTTCGACGGCGTCGCCTTCAAGCGCGACGAAGCGGGCGCCTTACGTCAGCGAGCACGTGGCCGCGCGCTTCTCCGCGCGTCGTGCAGACCGTCGACGTGGGCACGCACTTGCTGTTCGTCGGCGAGGTGGAGGAGTCCGGTCCTTCGGCGGGGACCCGATGAGCTACGCGTACTACCATAAGGTGAAGGGCGGAAAGACGCCGGCGAAGGCGTCGAGCTTCGAAGGCGACGCCCCGACCGCCGCCGAGGAGGAGGCGCGGAGCGCGAGGCGGCCGAGGAGGCGAAGGCGGAGGGCGTGCGCTACGCTTTTGGCGCTGCACCGTCTGCGGGCACATCGAGTACGTCGACGAACTGCCCGCCGACTTCACCTGCCCTCTGTGCGGCATGGGGGCGGACATGTTCGAGCGCATCGAGGTGTGATTCGCGGACGAGAGCGGTCGCCTCGGGCCGAGGCTTGCAGACGGGACGGGGCTCAGGCGTTCTGAAGACGGAGGTCAGCGCGGAGGCGTCGGGTTGCGGCGCCTCCGCGTTTTTCATGCTGAGATACGGGTTCCCCCTTGATTTTTCTTCTCAAAATGCTATTTTAGATAGGCTGTGTATTCACAGCGGGATTATTACGCATGCTCATGCGACCCGGGCGCCGCTAGTGGCCACCTGAAAAAGGCTGCGGACGTCGGGGAGACCATGGGCAGAGGATTAACGAATGGAGAAAGAAATGGCGAAAGTCAGCATTTCCACGCTGCTCGACGCGGGCAGCCACTTCGGTCATCAGACCCGCCGCTGGAACCCCAAGATGAAGCCGTACATCTTCGGCAGCCGCGGCGACATCTACATCATCGACCTGAAGCAGACCCTCTACGGGCTCGACGCCGCCTACACCTTCGTGAGCAACCTCACCCGCAAAGGGGCGGTACCGTGCTGTTCGTGGGCACCAAGAAGCAGGCCCAGGAGGCCGTCGCCGACGCCGCCAACCGCTGCGGCATGCCCTACGTGAACGCCCGCTGGCTCGGCGGCATGCTCACCAACTTCGCCACCATCCGCACCCGCGTGAAGCGCTGGAGGAGCTCGGAGGCCATGGACGCCGACGGCCGCATGGCGCTGCTTCCGAAGAAGGAGCAGATCCTGCTGCACAAGGAGCTCGCGAAGCTGCAGACCAACCTCAATGGCATCCGCAACATGAAGAAGGTCCCCGACGCCATCTTCGTCATCGACACCAACCGCGAGGAGATCGCCATCCATGAGGCGCATCGCCTGAGCATCCCCGTGGTCGGCACCCTCGACACCAACTGCGATCCGGACGACGTGGATTACGGCATTCCGGCCAACGACGACGCCATCCGCTCGGTGCGCCTTCTGGCCGACTTCATGGCCGACGCCGTCATCGCCGGCACGGTGCCGACGTGACCGCCGCCGAGATGGCCGCCGCTCCCGAGGCCGAGGCCGCTGAGGCCGTCGAGGCCGAGGTTGCCGGAGTAACTTCGATTAGCTTCTTCAGGGGCGTGCCCGCACGCCCCAACCTGCAATTCATTCCACTGAAAGGAACACACCATGGCTAACATCACCGCTTCCATGGTGAAGGAGCTCCGCGAGATGACCGGCGCGGGCATGATGGAGTGCAAGAAGCCCTGGCCGAGGCTGAGGGCGATCTCCGAAGGCCGTCGACGTCCTGCGCACCCGCGGTCTGGCCGCGGTCGCCAGAAGGCGGGCCGAATTTGCGACCAACGAGGGCACCGTCGCCTGCGCTCGTCCCCGGGACTGCACCGTCAGGCGCCGTCGTCGAACTCAACTGCTGGGACCGACTTCGTGGGCATGAACGAAGTTCAAGGCCTACGCCGAAGAAGGTGCCAAAGGCTGCCATCGCTTCGAAGGCTGCCGACGTCGAGGCCCTCATGGGCCGCCGAAATCGACGGCGAGACCGTCGAGGAGATCGTCACCGACTGCATCCACGTGATGGGCGAGAACCCAGCTCGCTCGCGTTGCCGTCTCCGAAGGCCGCAGGCGTGGCCTCCTACATCCACGGCGGCGGCAAGATCGGCGTTCTGGTGACCTTCAACGTTGAGGGCATCGATCCGGCCTCCGACGCCTTCCAGAAGTGCGGTCGCGACGTCGCCATGCAGGTTGCCGCCGTCAACCCCGGTTGCCGCGACCCGCGACGCCGTTCGGCTGACGTCGTCGAGCACGAGAAGGCCATCTACAAGGCTCAGGCCGCCGAGTCCGGCAAGCCCCGAGAACATCCAGGAGAAGATGGCTACCGGCCGTCTCGAGAAGTTTTTCAAAGGAGAACTGCCTCACCGAGCAGGCGTTCGTCAGAACCCCGACCAGACGGTCGCTCAGTACGTCGAGGGTGCGCCAAGGCTCTCGGTGGCAGCGGCGCCGTCAAAGGGCTTCGTGCGCTTCGCGCTCGGCGAGTAAGCTCGCGGATCAAGGTCGTCTCGCATCTTCCTTCGTGATGCGAGGAAGCGCGCTTTTCGGGGAGGGACCCTCAGGGGTCCCTCCCCTTTTCGCATTTATGGTGAATGGGGCGCACCTTCGGCGTGTTTCTGTAAAATCACGATGAGCGTTCGCTACTAAGAAGAATGCCGCCTTGGCTGTCGGCTCGCATGTCGCGCGGCCGTCCGGGCGGCGTGGGAGATATATCATGGCTGAAGAAATCATCATCGTGCGCGGCAACAACACGCTTGCCGGCGACGTGAGGTGTCGGGGCGAAGAACTCCGCGCTGAAGCTGATCGCAGCGTCGCTGCTCGGTCGCGGTAAGACGACGCTTCACAACGTTCCGATGATCTCCGATATCGAGATCATGTCGAAAGGTGCTCGGACGGCTCGGGGCGCGTGTCGAGCGCTGCGGCCACGACCTCGTCATCGACACCGCGCGGTCAACAGCTTCCGAGACGCCCTACGAGCTGGTCTCCAAGATGCGTGCGAGCATCTCGGTCCTCGGCCCTCTCATCGCGTGCTTCGGCGAGGCGCGGGTGGCCATGCCCGGCGGCTGCCAGATCGGCGCCCGCAAGATCGACATGCACCTGGTGGGGCTGCAGGCGCTCGGCGTCGAGTTCGAGGTCGACCACGGCGTGCTGATCGCGCGTACGCCCAACGCAGGCTTACGGGAAACCATGTGATGCTCGAGTTCCCGAGCGTCGGGCGACAGAGGAGAACCTGCTGATGGCCGCCGTCGTCGCCGAGGGGCGTCACCTGCCTGGAGAACGCCGCCTGCGAGCCTGAGATCGAGGATTTGGCCAACATGCTCAACTCCATGGGGCGCGCATCGAGGGCGCGGGGACCTCCACCGTCACCGTCGAGGGCGTCTCCCCTCGACGATCGCATCCCTGCGAGCACACGACGGTGGGCGACCGCATCGAGGCCGGGACGTTCCTCGTCGGGCGCGCTGACGGGCGGTCGGTCACGGTTCGCGGCGTGGATCCGGCGTATCTGCGTATGGCCGTCATGAAGCTTCGCGCCATGGGCTGCTCGATCGAGACGGGCGACGATTGGCTGCGCGTCACCCGCGAGGCGCGCTGCGTCCCGCCGACATCAAACCCTGCCCCATCCGGCTTTCCCACCGACCTTCAGGCTCAGTTCATGCTCCTCGCCGCCCTGTCCGACGGCGTCCATGATCACGGAGAACGTCTTCGAGAACCGCTTCATGTTCGCGGCGGAGCTGAGCCGCATGGGTGCCGACATCACCATCGACGATCACCATGCGCTCATCCGCGGCGTCGACCACCTCGAGGCGCCCGTGCTCGGCGACCGACCTGCGCGCGGCGCCGCGCGCTCGTGCTCGCGGGCATCGTCGCGGACGGGGAGACGCGCGTGCACGACATCAAGCATATCGACCGCGGGTACGAGGATTACGTCGGCAAGCTCACCTCTCTCGGCGCCGACGTCGAGCGAGGGCTTTGCGAGCGAGGGCGCGGAGGTAGATGTTCAAAAAAGAAGAAAGGGCTTCACCGCCTCCCAATCCAAGCGCATGTCGCGGCGCATGGAATCGAACATGGTCGGAAGCCATGTCGTTCGCCCGCCGCGCGTCAACGGGGCCGTCATTCGTCGGGACCGTACAACGCCTCGGGCGTCGAGTTCTCAACGGACGTCGCAGCAACGAGGCGAACCGCGGCTTCGTCAGTCAGGTGGGCGTGTCGGCTCAAAGCGGCGAGGCGACAACGCGTACTCGCGCCGCGTTTCGCGCCGGGGGTACGTGGAGGAGATCAGCGCCGCTCGCGCATTCGCCGCATCGCGTTCCTTCTCGCCGTCGTCCTCATCGTGGCGCTGGTGGCGGGCGGCGTCGGCGTCGCCGCGTACTTCGGCTCGTCCGACTCCCGGTTGTCGCGGGGACTCAACGCGAAGCAGGCGCTCGTCTCCGCCGGAGGGAAGCCCTACTACGTGCTGATGGCGGCCGACCTCGGCACCGCTTCCGGGAAACGGAGGATCGGGGCAGGCGTACATGCTCGCGCGCGTCGACGAGGCGTCGCGCGCCGTCTCGTTTTGAACGTGCCCGCGAACATGAGGCGTCCTTCTCTCCGACGGGAAGAGCCATCCGCTCTCCGATGCGGTCTCCGTGGGCGGCGATGCCAGCTCATCGCGCGCGTGGCCGGGGATTCGTCAAGTCGACATCGCCCACTTCGTCTCCACCGACGGCGCGGGGGCTCGGAGGGCTGGTCTCTCGGCGGTCGGGGGCGTGACGGCTGCGCGCTGCCGAGGAGGTCGACGATCCCCGGGCGGGCATCGAGGTGCTGCCGCGCGGCGAGCAGAGCCTTCAGGGCGCATCCTCGCTCGTCGCCTTGCGCGCGATGAACTACGCCGACGGGCTTTCCGCGACCTCCCGCCACGCGCACGGCGATAACCGCGGGCGCTCGCCGAGGCCGCGCTGAGCTCGAGGGCTTCGACTTCGCCTCGCTGGTGTCGGACGCGGGAAGCTACATCGCCACCGACTTCACCGCATCCCAGCTCATCGCGCTCGGGGACGCGTTCAGGCCGTTCGATACCGTCGTGGTGCACGGCTGCCTGCCGCCGGCTACAGGAAACGGCGCCTCGTCGCAGTACGTGGTCTACGACGAGGAATGGGCCGAGATGCTCGCGCGCTTCAAGGCGGGAGGACCCTAACGTCATCGAAAGCTCGGAGGGGTGAGCGTGAACCCCGCCGACGTGACGGTGGAGGTGCGCAACGGAGCAGGCGCGACAGGGGCGGCGACGCGCATGGGCGAGATGCTCGCAGCCGCGGGTACGTCGTCGAGGGCGTGGGCAACACCGACGACAACACCACGTACCCCGGACGCTCGTCATCTACAAGGATTCGGCGAACGAAGGCGCGGCGAAGGCGGTCGTCAAAGGCCGTCGGGGAGGCCGCTCGTTCGACGGCGGCGACTTCTACGCCTTTGAAACCGACGTCCTCGTCATCATCGGGCAGGACTGGATGCCCGTGGCGTGATGCTGTGGTAGAATGCACTCGATATTTTGGCAATTCCTCAGAACAGGAGCAGAACATGGTAGAAAGACCGATGTTGCAGCGGTGCTCAGCTCATCCGCCCCAGCCTTCAGGCGGACGGCGGCGATGTGCGGCTCGTCGACGTTTCCGGGACGGCGTGGTCACCGTTGAGCTTCAGGGCGCATGCAAGAGGCTGCCCGATGTCCCAGATGACGCTGGCGAACGGCGTCGAGCGCATCCTCAAGAGCGCGTGCCGGGCGTTACGAGCGTCGTTCGGCGGACCTGGCCGACAGTAAGCTGCTGCAAAAAGCTGATCGGGGCGAGTCGACAGGCTCGCCCTTTTTTTCGCCGTAAGATAGAAGAGGAGCCCGATGATGGAGAAATGCTGGAGCAGACGCGGCTGCGATGAGGAAATGCAGGGCAGATGCCCGCAACATCCCGGCGAGCCGTGTCGGCCGACTGCCATTTCGCGGCGTGCCAGCGCAAGACCCACGTGGTGTGCGACGATTTCGACTTGCTGCTCAACCCCGAGCGCGACTACGACGCCGCGGTCAAAGGAGATCTGCCGCTTCTGCGAGCATTTTCCTCAAGCACGGTCCGAGCATCGCCGATCGTCCCGCCGACTTCAAGCGCCAGGGCAATCCCAACCGCTTCCTTCTCTAGCGTCCGCGCGCCGACGCCCCGCCGCCGCGCGGGGCTGCGAAAACGGCGGAAGCGCCCGCTTTCGCTTCTGCTACAATTTGCTTGAGAAACCATACCTGACGCACTCGTCGAGAGGGGAGCCGCATGTCGCAGACGTTGACCTGCCCAACGTGCGGAGCCCGTGACCTTGATCTGAACGACTATGAGTCCATGATCGTCCTGCGCGCCGATTTGGCGCTGTTCTCGTTGCGCTGCGGCCATTTGCGCGAGCAAGATATCCTCGATCCAGCCGATCCCCGCCACGCTGCGCGAGAAGGTTCGTTTCGCCGCGATCGAGATAGGCGCGGGCATGGGCTTGGAGTAGGAGCTCCCGCTTTGCTGAACGAAATCTATCAGAACCTCGACCGGTGGCGTTTTCCCTGGGTCCGCTTTCGGTGCGCTGGTACGGAATAGCGTACGTCGTCGGGTTCGTCTGCGCGGCGTTCATCCTGTACCGCGTCGCCCGCAGGTGGAAGGTGCGTCGACGTCGATGCGCTCCTCACCATCATGGTGTGCGTGATCGTCGGCGTGATCGTCGGCGCGCGTTTGGGGCTACGTGCTCTTCTACGGCGACGGGTACTATCTTGCGCACCCCCTCGAGATACTCGCGTTCAACAAGGGCGGCATGAGCTTCCACGGAGGGCTCGTCGGCGCGCTCGCGTCGGGCATCGTCGCGGCGCGCATCACGGGATTCCCACTTGACGCTTGCCGGACCTCGGGTGCATCGCGGCTCCCGTCGGGCTTTTCTTCGGCCGCTGCGCCAACTTTGTGAACGGCGAGCTGTGGGGCGCGCCCACCGACGGGCCCCTTGGCGTCGTGTTCGGCGGGGCGGCGGGCATGATGCCGCGTCATCCCTCTCAGCTCTACGAGGCGGTGCTCGAGGGCGTGGTCATCTTCATCGTCTTGTACGCGCTGTCCCGTCGGGTGCCCCCGCGCCCGCGGGAACGTTTCTGGGCGTGTTCCTCGTGCTGTATGGGCGTTTCGCTTCTCGGTCGAGTTGTGCGCGAGCCCGATGCGCAGCTCGGGTACCTGTGGGGCGGATGGCTCACGATGGGGCAGCTCCTCTCCTTCCCCTCGTCCTCGTCGGCGTGGCGGTGCTCGTCTACGCCGTGAGACGCAGCTTGCCAGGCGGGCCTGCCCGAGGCCTCTTAAGGGCGGGTCGTCGGCGGGGACGCCTGCCGTCGCTTCGCCACCTCGCTTCCACGGGAAACACGATCGAAAAAAGTTCACCTTATATGTTTGTAATTTAGTAACATATAAGCGAAGACGACGAGGCGTAACGCGATGATGATCTGAGCGTGCGCATCGTAGCCGCGTCTGCGAAAACTATAATAGGGAAGGGCGGCGTCGAGACGAGGCGCCCGATATACCCTTCCGATGTGAGAAGAGGTCGATTATGCAGATCAAGTTCTTCAAGTGCGAGCATTGCGGCAACATTGCCGTTAAGGTCTTCGACGCGGGCGTGCCGCTGGTGTGCTGCGGCGAGAAGATGGTCGAGCTGGTCGCCGACTCTCAGGACGCCGCCCTGGAGAAGCACGTGCCCGCGGTCACCGTCGAGGGCGACAAGGTTCGTCGGAGGTCGGTGGCTCATCCCATGACGGAAGCACCTCATCGAGTTCGTGTGCCTCGTCACCGAAAGGGCTGCCAGGTCCACCCTGTCGTCTCCGGGCGATGCCCCCACGCTGAGTTCGTCGTCGCCGAGGGCGATGCCCTTCCGTCGCGGTGTACGAGCACTGCAACCTCCACGGTCTTTGGGTGCCGAGCTGTAAAACGCTCGATCGCCCGCTTGGAGGACGCGGCGCGCGCGTGCGCGTCCTGCCTGCCGGGCATGCGGCAGACGGAGCGCGATCCGATCGCCTCAAAGCCCGGCTCCCTCAGGTGCGGGGCTTTCGTTGAAGCTCAGCGTGAAGATCCCTTGCATTTCTCGGGCGATTTGTTAATATGTAAAGGCTTGTCTCGCTCTGGTCGGAAACCAGGGCATAAGGATTATCTTGGTCGAAACCAAGAGATGACCCCAAGAGAAAACCCATGAAGCAAGGTATTCATCCGGAGTACGTGGACTGCGTCGTGAAGTGCAGCTGCGGCAACACCTTCACCACCCGCTCCACCAAGCCGAGCTGAAGATCGACATCTGCAACGCCTGCCACCCCTTCTACACCGGCACCCAGAAGCTCATCGACACCGGTGGACGCGTCCAGCGCTTTGCCGACCGCTTCGGCGCCGCTAAGGACGTCGTGGCCGAGCGCGAGGCCGCCAAGAAGGCCGCTCGTGCCGCCAAGGTGAGCGACGAGGGCAAAGCGCAAGGCCGAGCGCGAGGCCAAGGCCGCTGCAAGAAGGCGGAGCGCGCCGCCGCTTACGCTGCCAAGGCCGCCGAGGAGGCCGCCTGGAAGGTCGTCGAGGACGCCTGCTGCCGCCGGCAATCGCCAGGAGGAGGCCGTCGCCGAGGAGAACGTCGAGGCGTAAAGCCGAGTAGCCCGTCATCGTCGATCACGGAAAGCCGCATCTGCCCGAGGCGGGCTTTTCTTGGTACTGCTACGGAAACATCGGGCGCGGTTTATAATGCTATGCGCGTCGATTGATCGAGGTATTCCGTGGTTGCCAACCCCGAACAGATTTTGTCTTGAAGACGGTCCAAGAGCCGTGACGTTCACTTCGTCCGCTTCTGGTTCACCGGACGTGTTGGGCAACATGAAATCGTTCGCCGTGGTGCCGGGCGAGCTCGAGAACGCGCTGAACGACGGCATGGCTTCGACGGCAGCTTCTCGAAGGCTCAAGAGTCCGACATGCTCGCCTTCCCCGACCCCTCCACGTTCGCAGGATGCTGCCGTGGCGCCCCCAGTCAAACGCCGTGGCCCGCATGTTCTGCGACGTGAAGACGCCTGACGGAGAGCCCTTCGAGGGAGATCCGCGCCGGTGCTCGAGCGCATGGTGCGTAGAAGGCGGCGGATGAGGGGTACGTCGTTCATCGTCGGACCCGAGCTGGAGTACTTCTACTTCAAAGGACGCGCATGGCACCCAGGTGCTCGACCGCGGCAGCTATCTCCTTCGATCTGACGTCGCTCGATTCCGCCTCCGACTTGCGCCGCGACACGGTGCTCACCCTGGAGAAGATGGGCATTCCCGTGGAGTACTCCCACCATGAGAAGGGTCCCTCCCAGCACGAGATCGACTTGCGCTACGCGGACGATGCCCTCTCCATGGCGGACGCGGTGATGACCTACAAACTCGTCGTGAAGGAGATCGCCATCAAGCACGGGGTGTACGCCTCCTTCATGCCAGCCCATGGCGGACGCGCCCGGCAACGGCATGCATGTGCACCAGAGCCTCATGGACCCTCGACGGCAACAACGCGTTTTTCGACGAGAACGACCCGTGGGGCTACAACCCTCCGACGTCGCAAAGCGCTACATCGCGGGGCTTTTGAAGTACGCGCCCGAGTTCTGCGTCATAACCAACCAGTACGTCAACTCATATAAGCGTCTGACCAGCGGAAACGACGCTCCGACGTATCTTGCGGGGCGAAGCGCAACCGATCGACGCTCGTTCGCGTGCCCGGTTACCGCCCGCATCGCGAAGACGCCTGCCGCGTGCGAGCTGCGCAGCCCCGACCCGGCCGCCAACCCCTACCTCGCGTTCGCGGTCATGCTTGCCGCGGGGCTGGCGGGCATCGAGGAGGAGCTTGAGCTCCAGCCGCCGCCGAGGAGGGGCTCGCACCCGGCCTCTCGCGCCAGGAGCTGCGCGACCGGGGCATCGGCACGTTGCCCGAGTCGCTCGGCGAGGCGGTCGAGACCTTCGCGGAAAGCGAGCTTATGCGCGAGACGCTCGGCGATCACATCCACAGACTACATCGTCTCCGCGAAGCGCGGAGTGGAACGAGTACCAGGGCGTGGTCTCGACCCTTGGGAGATCGAGCGTTGTCTGGCGGTGCTGTGATGAAGAGCAAGACGGTCATCTTCATAGCGGACAGCCTCGACAACGCCCATAAGTTCCAGCAGGTCCTCTCCGGCCTCGACGTCAACGTCGCGGCGGGATCCTCCGTTCAGTTCAAGAAGCTCCTCGCCCAGCACCCCTGATCACGACCTGGTCATCTACGAGGCCCGCGGCGACGCCCTCGACACGGTCGCCCAAGCCGAGGCGCTGGTGATCGAGGAGGGTCGTCGCCCATGCTCGTCATCGTCAACGAGGGGCAGCTCGCCGACTTCCGCCTCCCGGTGCAGATCAAGGCCGACTTCGTGGTGCACGGGCGAGCCCGACCGAGTGCGCCTGCGCATAGGCCAGCTTCTGTGGCCGGGAGCGAGTCGACGTCAAGCGACGTCATCGTCGTCGACGATATGACCATCAACCTGGCCACCTACCAGGTGAAGGTCGCCGACGAGCCGCTCGACTTCACGTATCTCGAGTACGCGCTTCTGGCGTTTTGGTCACCCATCCGGGCCGCACCTACTCCCGAGACGCGCTGCTGCGCCGCGTGTGGGGCTTCGACTACTACGGCGGCAGCCGCACCGTGGACGTCCACGTGCGCCGCGTGCGCGCCAAGCTCGGCCCGGAGCTCGCCCAGCATCTCGAGACGGTGCGCGGCGTCGGCTATCTGTGGAACTCGTGATCGACCGCGTTCAGCGCTCCCGGCGACGGGGGCGCTTTTTGCGCCCGCGGTCGGCTCGAGAGGGTTTGCGAAGACGCGCCCGGGCGCTCTGCCGCGATTCCGCCGTGCGCTATACTGGTTTTTCGAACAGACCGGAGAAGGGATCTTCCATGTCCAAAAAGATCGCCGTCATCGACGGAAACTCGTTGATGCATCGCGCTTACCACGCCATTCAAACGCCCATGTCCGCGGCGGACGGCACCCCCACCAACGCGGTGTTCGGATTCATGTCGATGTTCCTCAAGTTCATCGAGCTCGCCGCGCCCGACGCCGTGGTGTGCGCCTTCGACGCGGGCAAGCCGCAGTTCCGCATCGCCGAGCTCGAATCGTACAAGGCCCAGCGTCCTCCCATGGACGACGATCTGCGCGTTCAGTTCCCGGTTATGGAAGAGCTGCTCGCCGCCATGAACGTCCCCGTGGTGAAGGTGAAGGGTTGGGAGGGCGATGACATCCTCGGAACCATCGCCGCGCGCGACGAGGAGCTGGGATACGAGACCTTGCTCGTCACCGGCGACAAGGACGCCTACCAGCTGGCGAGCGAGCTGACGCGCATCGTGACCACGAAGAAGGGCATCACCGACGTGACGATCTACGGGCCCGAGGAGGTGGCCGAGCGCTACGGGGTGTCGCCCGAGCAGTTCCCGATTTCCTCGGGCTGATGGGCGACTCCTCCGACAACATCCCGGGCGTGCCGGGCATCGGCGCGAAAACCGCCGCGAAGCTCCTGCAGCGTTTCGGTTCGATGCAGGGCATTTACGACAACCTCGACCAGCTGAAGGGCAAGCAGCTCGAGAACCTGCGCGACAACCGGGACGCGGCCCTTCTGAGCCGCCGCATCGCCACCATCGTGACCGATCTGGATTTCCCGCTCGATCTCGAGGGCGCAGCGTTTCCCGACTTCGATCCCGAGGCCGTCTCCGACGCGTTCGGGAAGTACGCGCTTTCCAGTTCGCTGTCGCGCGTGCTGAAGCTCGTGGGCGCCGAGGCGGTCCGTCCCGCGGTCGCCCTCTCCGTCGATCCGGTGTGCGAGGGCGAGCGGGGCGTCGAGCTCGTCAAGCGCGGCATCGCGGACGGCGAGATGATCGGCGTCTCCTTCATCGAGCCCGATCAGGCCTCGCTTTTCGACCCGGGCGTCACCGGCGCGTTCAACACCTCGCGGGGCACGGCGCTGCTCGCAGGCGACGAGGCGCTGCGGCTTTTTTGCGCGCGTCGTCTCGGAGGGCGAGTTCGCCGCGCTCGATGTGAAGGAGGCCGTCCACCGCGTCTTCCCCCGCGATTCGAGCGAGGACGCCCTGATCGGCGAAGAGGATCTGTTTTCCATGAGATGCTTCGACGTGGGGCTTGCCGCCTACGTCTTGAACTCGTCGGCGTCGTCGTACTCTTGCGAAGAGCTGTGCGAGGCGCATCTCGGCGCGGCGTTTCCCGAGGCCGAGTCGAACGAGGGGGTCGTCTGCGCCCAGGCGGCGTGCGTGCGCAAGCTGGCCGCGCTTCTCGGGAAGGCACTCGTAGACGACGGCAGCGCCGAGGTGTACGAGAAGATCGACCTGCCCTCGTCGCGGTGCTCGCCTCCATGGAGCGCACGGGCGCCGCCATCGACGCGAAGTCGCTCGCTTCTTTGGGCGCCGGCGCGCAGCAGGAGCTCGACGAGCTCTCGTCGCGCATCTACGAGCTGGCGGGGAGGAGTTCAACATCGACTCTCCCAAGCAGCTCGCGCGCATCCTGTTCGAGGTTATCGGCCTCACGCCGACGAAGAAGACGCAGCGAGGGTACTCCACCGACGCGAGCGTGCTGAAGGAGCTGTCGAAGGTGCACGACCTGCCGGCTCTCGTCATCCGCTATCGCGAGCTGGCGAAGATCAAGTCGACCTACATCGACGCGCTCCCGCGCTTGCGTGCCGGCGACGGCCTTTTGCATACGCGCTTCAACGAGACGGTCACCACGACCGGGGCGCCTGTCCTCATCCGACCCGAACCTGCAGAACATTCCCGTGCGCACCGAGTTCGGGCGAAAGATCCGCGGGTGCTTCACGCCGCTGCACGAGGGGTCGGTGTTTCTCTCGGCGGACTACTCCCAGATCGAGCTGCGCCTGCTCGCCCATCTGTCGGGCGACGAGCACCTTGTGGCGGCGTTCAACTCAGGCGCCGACTTCCACGCGTCCACGGCTTCCCGCGTGTTCGGCGTGCCCATCGAGGAGGTGACGCCTGAGCTTCGCAGCCGCGCGAAGGCGGTGAACTTCGGCATCGTCTACGGCCAGCAGGCGTTCGGCCTGTCCCAGAGCCTCGACATCCCGTTCGGCGAGGCGCGCGAGATGATCGAGCGCTACTTCGAGGCGTACCCCGGCGTTCGCTCGTACCTCGATGAGGTGGTCGCCCAGGCCAAGGACGCGGGCTTCGCGCTCACGATGTTCGGCCGCAAGCGCCATATCCCCGAGCTGCGTGCGAAAAACGCCCAGCAACGCGGCTTCGGCGAGCGCACGGCCATGAACCATCCCATGCAGGGCACCGCAGCAGACATCATCAAGCTCGCCATGGTCGAGGTCATGCGCCGTCTCCGGTCGGACGGTTTCTCCGCCCAGCTGATGGTCCAGGTCCACGACGAGCTGGACTTCTCGACGCCCGTCGAGGAGGTCGAATCGCTCGCGGCGATGGTGCGCGAGGTGATGGAGGGGGTCGTGGAGCTGAAGGTCCCCTTGGTGGTGGATGCGTCGTGGGGCCCCACCTGGGCCGAAGCGCACTAGGGCGGGCGATCGTCGATCGCCGTCCGCCTCGCGCCGGGCGATCGACGATCCCGCGCGAGGCGCCCGAAGCTCGTCGTCGCCTCCTCGCGCGCACGATGGGCCCCAGGGGCGTTTGTTGCGGGCCGTTTCCTCTTCGATGCGATTCGCTTTCGTCGCTTGACAAAGCATAGCGAAACACTAGGATTAACTCTGAAACCATCGAAGTCAAACGTGCGGTGCCGTGCGCGCCGCTTGGAAAGAGGGGTTCCCGTGACTGTGTACGCAAGCGTCTCGAGCTCATCGGCAACACGCCGCTTGTCGAGCTGACCAACTACGAGCGCGACAACGGACTCGCCGCGCGCATCGTCGCGAAGGTCGAGTCGTTCAATCCCGGCGGATCGGTGAAAGACCGCGTCGCCAAGGCCATGATCGACGAGGCTTTCTCCTCGGGGCGCATCGACGAGGACACGGTGCTCATTGAGCCGACGTCGGGAAACACGGGAATAGGGCTGGCGGCTATCGCCGCCGCGTGCGGCATGCGCCTCATCATCGCGATGCCCGAGACCATGTCGGTCGAACGTCGCAACCTCATGCGCGCTTACGGCGCCGAGTTGGTGCTCACCGACGGCGCGCTGGGCATGAAAGGCGCCATCGCACGCGCCGAGGAGCTGGCGGCCGAGATCCCCAACTCGTTCATTCCCGCCAGTTCGTCAATCCCGCCAACCCCGCCGTCCATCGCGTGACGACCGGCCCCGAGATCTGGAGCGCCGTCGAGGGCGACATCGACTACTTCGTCGCAGGCGTGGGGACGGGCGGCACCTTGTCGGGGCGGGCGCCCCTTGAAGGAGCGCAACCCCGGCATCAAGGTGGTCGCCGTGGAGCCTGCGGGCTCCCGGTTCTCAGCGAGGGCCGCGCGGGGTCCCACGGCCTTCAGGGCATCGGTGCGGGCTTCGTGCCCGACACGCTCGACACCTCGATCTACGACGAGGTCATCGCCGTCGAGGACGAGGAGGCGTTCGCCGCAGGGCGCGATCTCGCGGCGCGCGAAGGTCTGCTCGTGGGCATCTCGTCGGGCGCGGCGGTCGTCGCGGCGACCGAGATCGCGCGAAGGCCCGGCAACGAGGGCAAGACCATCGTGGTCGTTCTGCCCGACACCGGCGAGCGTTACCTCTCGACGAAGATGTTCGACTTCTCGTAGAGCGGGAAACCGAGGGCCGATCGAGCGGAAGGAGGGGACCGTGCTCGTTTCCACGAAGGGACGCTACGCGATGCGTCTGGCGATAGACATCGCCCGGCACGAGGGCGAGGGCAACGTGTCGCTGCGCGAGGTGTCCGAGCGTGAGGACATATCGCTGAAATACCTCGAGCAGCTGGCGCGATCGCTCGTGCGCGCGGGCGTTTGGCGAGCGTGCGCGGGAAGGGCGGCGGATACGCGCTCGCCAGGCCCTGCTCCGACGTGAAGGCGGGCGATGTGCTGCGGGCGGTCGAAGGCGACACCGCTCCCGTCGCGTGCCTCGAACTCGATCGCGGAGGCTGCCCCCCGGGCGGCGTGCTGCTCGACCGTGAGGTTTTGGAGCGGGCTCGACGACGTCATCGAGCGCTACGTCGACGGCGTGAGCCTCGCCGACTTGGCCTTCGACGAGCCGTCCGCCCGCTGATCGAGCGCGCACGAGTCCGTTTGCCGTCTCGGGAGGGCGTTGGATGGTTCGCCGGATAGTCGTCGGTGCAATTGCGCGAGTTAAAAGCGCTTTGACGAACGATGTTTTCGCCGGTAAGATGCTACCTTGCGTTTAGTCACATTCAAGGAGAAACTTACATGTACGCAATCGTGAAACGGGCGGCAAGCAGTACAAGGTTGCCCTGGTGACAAGATCAACATCGAGAAGCTCAACGTCGAGCCTGGCGACAAGGTGGAACTTGAGGCCATCTGCGTGGTGGACGGCGACAAGGTGGAGGCCGACCCGCTAAGGCGGCCGAGACGAAGGTCGTCGCCAAGGTTCTTGAGCAGTTCAAGGGCGAGAAGCAGCTGGTCTTCAAGTTCAAGAAGCGCAAGAACTACAAGAAGCTGCGCGGTCATCGCCAGCAGCTGACGCGCGTTCAGATCGTTTCCGTCGGCTCCGCAACCGCCGAGTAGTGCAAGGGAGTGGGAATTCACATGGCACATAAGAAAGGCTAGGCTCCACCCGTAACGGCCGCGACTCCCATTCCAAGCGTCTCGGCGTCAAGAAGTTCGCAGGCGAGTCCATCAAGACCGGTCAGATCATCGTCCGCCAGCAGTTCACGCGCGGCGTCAAGCGCAAGATTCACGTTCGTCCCCAGGCGTAACGGCGCCTCGACGAGTATAATCATCGCTTCGTGATCAAGGTGCTCCCTGCAAGCCAGGGGGCACCTTTTCTATTTCCAGCCGACGGTGCAAGCGCCGACGAGGGCGCCGCGTTCGCGAGCGGGCGGGGACGCGGGGCGCGCGTCGGCTATGATGATGCAAATCGATCCGAAAGAGGAACCATGTTTATCGATAAAGTACGCATCAATGTGAAGGGCGGAAACGGGGGTGCCGGGTGCATGTCGTTCCGGCGCGAGGCCCATGTGCCCAAGGGCGGCCCCGACGGCGGCGACGGCGGTCACGGCGGCAATGTCATCGTTGTGGCCGACGCCTCGGTCTCCTCGCTCATCGAGTACCGCTTCAAGCACCACTTCAAGGCCGAGCGCGGCACCCACGGCCGCGGTTCGCGCATGCACGGTGCCCAGGGCGCCGATCTCGTGCTGAAGGTTCCCGTAGGGACGGTCATCCACGAGTACTTCGAGGAGACGAAGGAGCGCGGGGAGCTTATCGCCGATCTGACCCACGACGGCGAGTCGGTCACCGTGGCGCGCGGCGGCATGGGCGGCCGCGGCAACATCCACTTCGTCACCTCCACGCGTCGCGCGCCGGCCTTCGCCGAGCTGGGCGAGCCGGCCGAGGAGCGCTGGATCGAGCTGGAAATGAAGCTCATGGCCGACGCGGCCTTGGTGGGCATGCCGTCGGCGGGCAAGTCTCGCTCATCGCGAAGATGAGCGCCGCGCGGCCGAAGATCGCCGACTACCCGTTCACCACGCTCGTCCCCAACCTCGGCGTGGCGACGAGCGGGGATCTGAGCTTCGTTGTCGCGGACATCCCGGGCCTCATCGAGGGCGCGCACGAAGGCCGCGGTCTGGGACACGAGTTCCTGCGCCACATCGAGCGCACGGCCCTCATCGTGCAGGTCGTCGACCTCACGGGCGACTGGGAGGGACGCGATCCCCTCGAGGACTACGAGGTCATCAACCGCGAGCTCGCCCTCTACGCCGACGAGCTCGCGTCGCGCCCGCGTATCGTGGTGGCGAACAAGATCGACGTCCCGGTGCCGAGGAGGTCGTGAGCGCCCTTGCCGAGCGCGTGCGCCGCGACTCCATCGCGGCGGCGGGCGGAAACGAGTTCGTCGAGAGCCCGGTCGATCCGAAGCTGTACCGCATCAGCGCGCTGACCGGCGAGGGCGTCGACTCCCCTGAAGGCGGCGATCGCCTCGAAGGTGCACAAGCTGCGCGAGGAAGCGCGCGAGCTCGCCTCCGCCGAGGTCCAATACGATCATATCTGGGAGCATAAGCGCGAGGAGGAGCGCGACCGTCGCTTCGTCGTGGTCAAGGAAGGCGAGGGTGTGTTCCGCGTCACGGGCGGTCAGGTGGAGCGCATGGTGGTGCAGACCGACTGGGAGAACGAGGAGGCCATCACCTTCCTGCAGCATCGCATGAAGCGCCTCGGCGTCGACGACGCCCTCATGCGCGCCGGGGCCGTCGACGGGGACGAGATTCGCATCGTGGGCGGTCCTTCGAATACGAGTCGCCCATCGGCCATGTTGACGTCTACCAGGAACTCGACCTGTAGGGGGGTTGCAAGATGACGCGTGAGAGCGCTTCGCGACGCCTGGTGGTGAAGATCGGGTCATCGACCCCTCACCACTTACGAAAAGCTCAATCGATTACGCCTACCTCTCCGGCCTCGCCGAGCAGATCGCGTCTGTGCGCGCGGCGGGCTGGCAGCCGGTCATCGTGACCTCGGCCGCCATCGCCTGCGGTCTCGAGGCGCTCGGCATCGCCAAGCGCCCCTCCGACATGCCGAGTTTGCAGGCTGCGGCATCGGTGGGGCAAAGCGTGCTCTCGGCGGCCTACGCCAACGCATTCGCCGCGCACGGCATGACCACCTCGGTGGTGCTGCTCACGCGTCGCGACACAGCCGATCGGACGGCGTATCTCCACGCGCGCGATACGCTTGGGCGCTTGCTCGAGCTCGGCGTGGTGCCCGTCGTGAACGAGAACGACACGGTGTCCGTCGAGCAGATCCGCTTCGGCGACAACGATACCTTGGCGGCGCTCGTGGCCTGCCTCATCGACGCCAACCTCATGGTGATTCTCTCGGACATCGACGGTCTGTACGACGCGAACCCCCGGCGAGACGAGAGCGCGCGTCTCATCGAGGTGGTCGAGCGCATCGACCGCGACGTGATGTCGGTCGCCGGCGAGGCGGGTTCGACGGTTGGCTCGGGCGGCATGATCACGAAGATCAAAGGCGGCCCGGGTGCTCATGGCCGCGGGCATTCCCATGGTCATCTGCCACGGACGCCGTGCGAACGTCATCGTCGACGTCGCTGCCGGCAAATCGGCGGGGACGCTGTTCGTGGCGCGCGCGAGAAAGCTCACGAGATCACGCCGCGCAAGCTCTGGATCGCCTCGGCGACGCCGCCGCGCGGTGCGGTGGTCATCGACGAGGGCGCTCACGCGGCGCTCGTCAACAGGGGAAGCTCGCTTCTCTGCGTGGGGGTCACGTGCGTCGAGGGTCGCTTCGACGCCGACGACATCATCGACATCAAAGACGCCGAGGGCGTCGTGGTCGCGCGGGGCAAGGTCGCGTTCTCGAGCGACGAGGCCGAGCTCGCCTGCGGTCGGTCGCGAGGAGCTCGAGCGCAACCGACTGCTCGCGCCGCTCGCCGAGCGCGCGCTCGTGCATCGCGACGAGCTGATCGTGTTCGAGTGACGTCGGGCTTGCGTCGAGGTCGGGTCGGGTCGAGCGTTTTCGTCATCTGTCGTTTCGTCGGGCGGGTCGCGCCCGCATCGATTGAGGAGGAGATGTTTCATGAGCGTTGAGGATCAGGTGAGGCAGCTTGCCGAGCGCGCGAAACGCGCGAGCGCCGTTCTGGGGACGGCGAGCACGCAAAGAGCGCGATGATGCGCTTCTCGCCATGGCGCGCGAGCTGCGCGTCCATACGGAGGAGATCGTGGAGGCGAACGGACGCGACATGGCGGCCGCCCGCGAAGCGGGGACGAGCGACGCTCTGCTCGACCGCCTCATGCTCGACGCGGGTCGTGTCGATGCGATGGCGGGGGCTTTGGAGGAGCTCGTCGACCTTCCCGATCCCCTCGGGAAAACCCTGGCGTCCTCGACTTTGCACAACGGCATCGACCTCAAGCGCGTCAGCGTGCCCCTCGGCGTCGTGGCCGTGGTGTACGAGGCCCGTCCGAACGTCACGGCCGACGCGGCGGGCATCTGCCTGAAGTCGGGCAACGCCGTCATCTTGCGCGGCGGAAGCCTCGCGGCGTCTTCGAACGAGGCGATTGCGCGGGTTCTCGCCGATGCCGTCGCGTCCGCCGGGTTGCCCGCCGACGCGGTGTGCGCCATCACCTCGACCGATCGCGCGGCGACCGATGCCCCTCATGCAGCTTCACGGTCTCGTCGACGTGCTCATCCGCGCGGCGGCGCGGGCCTGATTCGCCATTGCGTCGAATGCTCGAAGGTGCCGGTGATCGAGACGGGAACCGGCAAATGCCACGTGTACGTGCATGAGAGCGCCGATCTCGCCATGGCTCGCGAGATCGTCATGAACGCGAAGTGCCGTCGCTTCGGCGTCTGCAACGCGGCGGAGACGCTTCTCGTCGATCGCGCGATCGCCGACGAGTTCCTTCCCTCGGCGCTCGACGGCCTTTCCCGCGCAGGCGTGCTGCTTCATTGCGACGATGTCGCTTACGCCATCGCCTCCGACGTGCTCGGCGAGCCGTCGGCCTATGCGCGCGCGACGGAGTCGGACTGGGAGACCGAGTACCTCGGGCCCGAGATGGCGGTGAAGTGCGTCGACGGCGTCGACGAGGCCGTCGATCACGTCAACCGCTACGGAACGCGTCACTCGGAGGCCATCGTGGGCGCAGATGAGGCGGCTGTCGAGCGCTTCTTGTCCCGCGTCGACGCCGCCGCGGTCTACGCCAACGCGTCGACCGCCTTCACGGACGGCGGTCAGTTCGGATTGGGGGCCGAGATCGGCATCTCGACCCAGAAGCTGCATGCGCGCGGACCGTTTGCCCTCGACGCGCTCACCTCGTACAAGTACGTGCTGCGGGGCGCGGGGCAGGTGCGTGCGTAGTGGCGCTTCCCCGTCGAGGCGATGCGCCTCCGACTTCGCGCGCTCTGACGACGGGTCGTCCCGGTCCTGTCGTATGCGCGCGCTTCGATCGTCTCGGCGCCGATGGCAGGCCGTGCCGCCTCGGCATCATGGGCGGCACCTTCGATCCGATTCACATCGGGCACCTCGCTTGCGCCGAGCAGGCGCGCGAGGCCTTCGGGCTTGATGCCGTGGTGTTCGTTCCCGCGGGCGTTCCCTCGTTCAAGCGCGACCGGGACATCGCTCCCGCCGCCGACAGGCTCGCGATGTGCCGGCTCGCGGTGCGCTCGAACCCGTGCTTCGACGTGAGCGAGATGGAGGTCGGCCGCGAGGGCGTCACGTACTCGATCGACACCGTGCGAATCTTGCGCGATCATTATCCGGAGAACGTGGAGCTGTTCTTCATCACGGGCGCGGATGCTGTTCTGTCGATCGCGCGTTGGCATGAGAGCGTCGAGCTGGCGTCCCTCGTCCGGTTCATCGCGGTGACGCGGCCGGGGTACGCGGTGGATGACGCCTTCAAAGACGGGCTTGCGAAACTCGGGCCGTATCGGGTCGATTATCTCGAGGCGACGCCTCTGTCCGTTTCGTCGAGTGCCTTGCGCGACCCGGGTTGCGCAGGGGCTGTCTCTGCGTTATCTTACGACGCCTGAGGTGTGCGCCTACATCGAGCGGGAAGGACTGTACCGGCAGCCGGCGCAGCGGCGGGTGAAAGGATTTCGCATGGATGATGTCCTCGGTGACGAGTTCGTCGAGAAGCTGCGCGACGAGCTTCGCGCTCGCGTGAGCGGGAAGCGGCTCGCCCATATCGAGGGCGTCGCCCGGCCGCCGAGATGCTCGCGGACGCGTACGGCGTCGATCGCCGCTGCGCCCGTTTGGCGGGTTTCCTGCACGATTGGGACAAAGGCTACGACGACGCGGGCATCCGCGCTCGCGTGAAGGAGCTCGGGCTCGACGAGACGATCGATCCTTGGGTGGTCGAGAACATGCCCCAGGTGCTGCACGGCATGACCGCCGCGGCCGCTCTCGCGCGCGAGCATCCCGACATTCCCGCCGACGTCATCCAGGCGATCGACCGGCACACCACCGCCGCGGTCGACATGACGCCGCTTGACATGGTCGTCTACGTGGCCGACGCCATCGAGGACGGCCGCAGGTTCGGCCGCATCGACGAGCTTCGCGCCGCCGTCGGCAAGGTCGATCTCGAGGAGCTGTTCTTCGAAACCTACAGATATTGGGTGTTTCTGCTGCTTGAGCACCGCAGGCAGCTTCATCCTGCTACGATTACCGTATGGATGCATATGCGGCGAGAACCGCCGCACGGAAAGGAAAGCAATGACCGACAAAATCGCCGAACAGGCCGCGTTTCGCGCACGTGCGCCATCATCGCCGCTCGCGCCGCCGACGAGAAGAAGGCAACCGATATCATGGTGCAGGAAGTGCGCGACCTTATCGGCGTGACCGACTACTTCGTCATCGTGACCGCCTCGAACAGCCGTCAGGTGGACGCGATCATCGACGAGATCGAGGAGAAGCTGCGCGAGGACGCTCAGATAAAGCCGCTCCATCGCGAGGTGTCGCGTGACGGCTCCTGGTCGCTTCTGGATTACGGCAACATCGTCGTGCATGTGTTCATGCCCGAGACCCGCGAGTACTACCGCCTCGAGGCGCTGTGGAACGACGCGCCGGTGATCGACCTGGCCGCCGAGGCGGGTCTTGACGACTTGCGCTACTCCGACCGCATCGCCAAGATGCTGGGCAAAGCAAAGCGCCGAGTAGTTCGCGCTTGCGAGATAAAGCCGTTCGGCTTGTCCTCGGAAGGGGGCAACGCGGAATGGCTTTTTGTACCCAAAGTTTGCAATGCCAGGTCAAAGCTTTGGTTTTTCGCTCGACTGCATCCAATGTACCGGTATGTCGTTTGCGCGACGCGGGGTGGAGGCTCAGCATGGGCACTCCGGAAAGAACGCTCCTCCATCGAGGAGGTGTTTTCATGCCCCGGTACATGGAGAGCAGCTGCTGCAGGGGGGCGTCGCCCTTCGGGGTGTTCGGACGCCGTCGCTACCCCCGTCCCGATCTCGTCGCGCGCCTTCTGAGGGATCGGCGGGTCGCGCGCATCGTCGCGGCGCCTGCGGGATTCGGAAAGAGCTGCCTGGCGTTCGAGTACGCCGACGTCGTCTTCGGGTTCCGACACGTTTTGGATCAGCGCCCGTTCGCCTTGCTTTCTGCGCGATCTCGATGCGGGCGTCATGCTCGAATCGATGCTCGGGGTCGATCGCGAGGCTGCGCTCGCGGTTTTCGAGGACGTTCCCGCTCGACCCGAGCGCGCCGTCGCGTTCGGGTCCCTCGTCGACGACCTGCTCGAGCGCGGCGTCGAGGTCGTGGTGACCTGCGTCCCTCGGCGACCGCCTGCGTGCGGGATCAGCGCGACAGCATGATGCTGACGGGCCGCGACCTGCTTCTCGACGAGGACGAGGCGAAGCTCGCCTGCCTGTCCGACCTCGGCCGCCGTCGTGCGCCGATCCGCTGCCCTCGGAGAGGTCGCCCTGCCTGCGCTGGGCCGAGGAGGGCGTCTCCGGATGCTCGACGGCTTGCCCGCGAGAGCTTCCCGCCGACGTGCGGCTTTTCATGCTGGTCTTCCTCGCCGCGCAATCGGGGTCTTTTCGACGACGTCGCGGGCTTGACGGGCGCGGAGCGCTTCGAGGAGGTGGCGGGGATAATCGAGCGCGGGTATCCGATGTTCGGCGTCGATGCGCGCTCGCGCACGTTTCGCGGCGCGCCTGGAGGTCGACCGCCTCGCCCGCTTGTTCTCCGCGTGGTCGGACGCCCCTCGCCGCGCCTGCGGGAGGGCAGGGCGAGGAGGAGGGGTGCCGCCGCATCGCGGACATCGTGCTGCGCACGAGGGCCGGGCGCGCGTGCGCGCTGATGGGTACTGTCGCCTCGCGCGCCGCTTGCGGATCCTGGCTCTCCCGCAGGGGGGCTGGTCGATCGTCTTTCAGGCGGGGCCGCCGCTTTCCTGCGGCTTCGCGAGACGGCCGTTCGCGCGGCTGAGCGCAAAGACGCGCTCTCGTCTGCGGACGCGTGGGCGCATGCGATGACGGGGACGAGCGGCGGGCGGCGGAATGCGCGCGCCTCGCCTTTTGCGTTCGCGGCGGGCGGACGCCTCCTTCGCGTGAAAGCCTGCCTGTCCCTGGTCTCGGCGCGCGACGGCTCGTTGCGCTCGTGGGCGCGCAGCGCCTTGCGGGAGGAGGCGCGCCTCATCTCGGAGGAAGGTCCCTCGTCTCGAAGGGCGCTCGCCCCTGCAGGTCGACGGCGTCATCGCGTGGCCCTTCCTCATCGAGGTCGTCGGCCCTCGACGGGGACATCGCCCGGGCGTGCGCCGCATGGGGAGGCCTGCTGCGCACGCGACGCCCCCGAGCGCGCGGCGGGCCTGCTCGGCGCTTCCTGGGTGCTCGACGAGGCGCGCTCGCGCGAGGACGCGCAGGCTCCTTCTTCGCGCGAGGCGTGCGCACGTCTCGAGGGCGCGGTCGCCTCCCTTATCCGGCGTCGTATCGCGACGAGGGGCTCGGTGGTGCGCCCTGCCGCCTGGCGCGCGACGGGGCGCGGCTTCTCGGCCGATGATGCGGCGGAAGGCGGCGTTTCGCCGACGCGCTCACGCGTCTGGCCGAGCTTGACGTGAGCCTGGCGCGCGGCGGCGCGTCCCGGCGCACGCGGGGGCGCACGCGCCCGACGCCCGTGCAAGGCGCCGTCGTTTTCGGCGGGGGAGGGAACGCCGCGCCGCCCCCGTCCGCCGCGCCCCTTCTGCGCGTTTCGCTGTTCGGGGGCCTCGAGGTGAGCGTCGGCGAGCAACGTGTCGAGCCGGGCAGGCTCAGCCGCCGCAAGTCGCGCGCCCTGCTCGCGATCCTCGTGATCGGACGCGGTCGGGAGATGGCGCGCGACCGTCTCGCGGAGCTTTTGTGGCCGACGAGCGACGCCGACGTCGCACGCCGCAACTTCTACAGCGTCCTCTCCCAGCTGAAGCGTGCGATTTCCTCGACGACGGATCGTGCCCGTATCTGGTGACGACGCGCACGAGCTGCCCGGTTGGACATGAGGGACGTCTCGAGCGATCTGGCCGACTTCGAGAAGCTGTGCCGATCCCTGATGTTCGGAGACGGGGCGAGCGGAGCTGGGGAGGGGCTCTACGCCGCGTTGCGCGAGCAGTTCGCGGAGGATCTCATGCCCGCCGAGACCGCCGTCGACTTCATCGTTGCGGCGCGGGACCGATGCAAGGTCCAGCCTGTCGACGCGCTCGTCGCCGCCTCCGCGCGCCTCGGGGGCCAAGGCGAGCCGCGCGGGGCGCTGTGGTTCGCGCGCGAGGCGATTCGCAGGACGCCTCGCGGGAGGACGCCTACGTCGCGTTGATGGAGGCGCAGATCGCGTCGGGGCAGCGCGCCGCCGCCATCGACGCGTACTTCGCCTGCCGTCGGTACCTCTCCGAAGAGCTCGGGATCGACCCTTCGCCGCGCGTCGTCGAGCTGTATCGTTCGATCATCGAGACGGAGGCGTCGTTTGCCTGACCTGCGCGGGAGCGCGCCGCGCGCGTCGCCGTCCGCGTCTGCCCGGCCGGCGTTTCGCCACGCCGCGGCGCGCGCCTGTCCGCCATGCTCGCCCTGCACGCCGCGCGGGTTCGCGACGACCCGCCGTCTGTATGTAATTTCCCGCGGGCGCGCCCCTGTATTAGAATGAAAAAAGACTTGCGGGGCCTGTTCGCCGCATCGGTCGAACGGTCCTTCGCAGCGTCAAGAAGAGAAAGCGGTACGTTCATGGGATTTCTTTCAAAGCTGCTGAGCTTCGGCGAGGGAAAGCAGCTTAAAACATACGAGGGCATCGTCGATCGCATCAACGCGCTCGAGCCCGAGATGCAGCGCCGCCCGATGAAGAGCTCGCCGCCCTCACCGAGCAGCTCCGCTCGCGCTATCGCGGCGGCGAGTCGCCGACGACCTGCTTCCCGAGGCGTTCGCCGCGGTGCGCGAGGCGAGCGTGCGCACCATCGGGCTGCGTCATTTCGACGTCCAGCTCATCGGCGGAATCGCGTTGCATCACGGGCAGATCGCCGAGATGAAGACCGGCGAGGGCAAGACGCTCGTCTCGACCCTGGCCGGCTACCTGAACGCCATTCCCGGCGACAACGTGCACATCGTCACGGTGAACGACTACCTCGCCCGGCGCGACTCCGAGTGGATGGGGCGCATCTACCGTTTTCTCGGCATGAAGGTCGGCCTTATCCAGAACGGCATGAACCCCGCGGCGAAGAAGCCCGCCTACGAGGCCGACGTCACCTACGGCACTAACTCCGGAGTTCGGCTTCGACTACCTGCGCGACAACATGGTCACGCGCGCCAGCTCGCGGGTGCAGCGCGGCCACCACTTCGCCATCGTCGACGAAGTGGACTCGATCCTGATCGACGAAGCGCGGACGCCGCTCATCATCTCCGGCGCCGGCACCCAGGCCGCCGACACCTACAAGAAGTTCGCCCGGGTCATGCCCGGGCTCAAAGAGGGCGTCGACTTCGACATGGACGAGGCCAAGCGCACCATCAACGCCACCGAGAGCGGCCTGGAGAAGATCGAGGTCCATGCTCGGCATCGACGACATCTACGCCGACCCGTCCGGTCAGCTCCCGAACCACTTGCAGCAGGCGCTCAAAGCCCAGTTCCTCTTCCACCGCGACGTGCAATACGTCGTCATGGACGGCGAGGTCAAGATCGTCGACGAGTTCACGGGCCGCATCATGGAGGGGCGCCGCTACTCCGAGGGCCTGCACCAGGCGCTCGAGGCCAAAGAGCACGTGCTCGTGCGCGAGGAGAACCAGACGTTGGCCACCATCACGCTGCAGAACTACTTCCGCCTCTACGACAAGCTCTCCGGCATGACGGGTACCGCCATGACCGAGGACGCGGAGTTCCGCCAGATCTACAAGCTGCCGGTCATGGCCATTCCCCCCAATAGGCCGGTCATCCGCAACGACGAGAACGATCTGGTGTACCGCACCATCGACGGCAAGTTCAACGCCGTGGCCGACGACATCGCTGCGCGCCATGCGAAGGGCCAGCCGTGCCTGGTCGGCACCGTGTCCATCGAGAACTCGGAGCGTCTCTCGCGCCTTCTCGACAAGCGCGGCATCAAGCATGAGACGCTGAACGCCAAGCACCACGAGCGCGAGGCGCATATCGTGGCCCAGGCCGGGCGCCTTGGCGCCGTCACCATCGCCACCAACATGGCCGGTCGCGGCACCGACATCTTGCTCGGCGGCGACGCCGACATGCTCAGCGAGGACCTGCTGCGCGCCCGCGGGCTCGATCCCGATGGACGCCCGAGGGCGACGAGGAGGGCGGCCCTGATCGGAGAATCGGCCGCCGACGAGCAGCGCGCGCCGCGCACCCGCGCCCGCGAAGAAGGTGTGCGACGCGGAGCAGGAACAGGTGCTCGCCGCCGGGGGACTCTGCGTCATCGGCACCGAGCGCCACGAGTCCCGCCGCATCGACAATCAGCTGCGCGGCCGTGCCGGCCGTCAGGGCGACCCGGGCGTGACCCAGTTCTACCTCTCCCTGGAAGACGATCTGATGCGGCTGTTCGGCGGCTCGAAGATGGACTCCATCGCGCATATGATGGAGAAGACCAATCAAGAGGACGACATGCCCATCCAGGCCGGCATGGTGTCGAAATCCATCGAGAGCGCCCAGCGCCAGGTGGAGTCCATGCACTTCGCCGCCCGTAAGAACGTGCTGGAATACGACGACGTCATGAACCACCAGCGCAAGGCCATCTACGAGGAGCGCAACGCCATCCTGGACGGCAAGGACGTCTCCGAGCGCATTCCCCGCGATCATCGACGACTCGGTCGCGGCCATCGTGCGGAGTCGTGCCCCGATCGCTCGACGAGCGACGAGTGGGACGTGAAGGCCATCGACCTGTGGGCCGCCAACATGACGGGACGCTCCGATTTCGCGGTGGAGAAGCTCGATCACGAGGACGAGGCGGAAAACGGTCGCCGAGGCTTTGAACGCTTCCTCGAGGATTTACCGAGCAGAAGAGCGAGCAGCTGGGTCACGACCTCATGGAGAACCTCTCCGCCCAGGTGATGCTGCGCATCATCGACACGCGCTGGATGGCGCATCTGCAGGAGATGGACTACCTGAAGACCGGTATCGGTCTGCGCGCCTTCGGCCAGCGCGACCCTCTGACCGAGTACCGCGAGGAGGCCTACATCGCCTTCGAGAACCTGACCGCCACGATGTACGACGACTTCCTGCGCACGATTTTGCGCCTCGAGGTGGCCAAAAGAGCGCCCCTGCGCCCGACGCCATCAACTCCGACGACCCGCTTGCCCGCAAGATGAGCTACTCCTCGCCCGAGCAGGCGCTTGAGTCCTCGGGCGTCGCCCGCGCCCGCGCCGCCGCCCCCCGCGACCGGGCGCCGCGCCCGCCAAGCCCCAGCCCGCCGGCCAAGCCCCAGACCTACGTCAAGGACAAAGACGATCCGTACGCCACCGCGAAGCGAAACGATCCGTGTCCGTGCGGCAGCGGGAAGAAGTTCAAGAACTGCCACGGAGGTGACGCTCGGGCCGGCTTCCGGGAGGCGGCCTTCGGCTGAGCTTCCCCCGCGCGCCGCGGGCGAGGCGTCCCGCGACGTTGCGCCGTGATCTGTAGAACACCGATCGTTTGCGAGAATGAGATGACTGAAAAGAAAACAAGGAGCTCGACCTGCTGACCGCTCGCGTGAGCGACGCCCATGCGTTTCTGCGCATCGAGGACAAGGCCGCCGAGCTCGCGAAGCTCGACGCCCGCATAGCCGAGCCCGATTTTTGGAACGACGCCGCTCGTGCCCAGTCGGTTTCAAGCAGGCTTCCAACCTCAGGGCGGTCATCGCCGAGTACGACGAGGCGGCGGCTTGCCTCGAGGACGCCCGCTGCGCGTGGAGCTCTCCGAGGAGGACGAGGATCTCGCCGCGGAGTGCGCCGATCTGCTCGATCGGCTCTCGGGCATGCTCGACGCGCTCGAGATATCGTCGTGGTTCTCCGGGGCGCTTCGATTCCGGCGACGCCATCGTGACGGTGAACCCGGGCAGGGCGGCCTTGAGGCCCAGGACTGGACCGAGATGCTCTACCGCGTTTACACGCGCTACGCCGAGGACAAAGGGGTGGAAGGTCGTCGATCTCGACGTCGTGCCGGGAACCGACGCGGTCGGGCTCGACAAGGCGACCGTCCAGATCGAGGGCCGAAACGCCTACGGGATGCTGAGAAGCGAGATAGGCGTGCACCGCCTCGTGCGCATTTCCCCGACCGACGACAAGAAGCGCCGCCATACGACGTTCGCGAGCGTCGAGGTGCTCCCCGTCCTTCCGACGACATCGAGGTCGACCTCAACCCCGCCGACGTCCGCGTCGACGTGTACCGCTCCAGCGGTCCGGGCGGCCAGTGCGTGAACACCACCGACTCGGCCGTGCGCCTCACCCACGAGCCCACGGGCATCGTGGTGACCTGCCAAAACGAGAAGAGCCAGCTGCAGAACAAGGAGGCGGCTTTTCCGCGTCTTGCGCGCGAAGCTCTACGAGATAGAGCAGCGCAAGCGCCAGGAGGAGCTCGAGCAGCTGCGCGGGGAGCGCATGGAGAACTCCTTCGGATCGCAGATTCGCAATTACGTGCTCTATCCCTACCAGCTCGTCAAGGACCTGCGCAGCGGGGTCGAGACCGGCAACGTCGACGCCGTTCTCGACGGCGACATAGAGCAGTTCGTCATCGGGTACCACAAGTGGCGCGTTGCGAACTAAGCGTGCGACGTGCGGCCCCCGCCGTGTAAACGGCGTGTGTTCGCGGCGTCGGCGCCTCGCGGCCCTCGCGGCTATACGATATGATATACGCGCATAACTGTTCACGGAAAGGATGAGCATGGACGCAGGCTCCTGGCAACTAAGGCGAACGAGATTCGCATAGACATTCGTGTCGATGATCGCGGAGGCGGGAAGCGGTCACCCCGGCGGGTTCGCTTTCGTGCACCGACATTCTGACGGCGCTGTACTTCGGCGGCGTGATGAAGCATGATCCCGCGAACCCGAAGATGGAGGGGGAGAGACCGGTTCTTCCTCGCCAAGGGCCACGCGGCGCCCGCTTTGTACGCCACGCTCGCCCATGCGGGTTATTTCCCGCGCGAAGAGCTCGCCACCTTGCGCAAGCTCGGCTCGCGCCTTCAGGGGCATCCCGACTCCAGCCTCGTTCCCGGCGTGGAGGTGTCCACCGGCTCGCTCGGCCAGGGACTTCTCCGTGGCCGCGGGCCTGGCGTGCGGGCTGCGCCTCTCGGGCGAGGACGGCCTCGTCTTCACCGTGCTCGGCGACGGCGAGTGCGAGGAGGGCCAGGTGTGGGAGGCGGCCATGTTCGCCGCCCATGAGCGCCTCGGCATCTGATCGCCATCGTCGACGGCAACGGCCTTCAGATCGACGGCAAGCGTCTGCGACGTGTGCGATCCCGGGGATCTCGGCGCCAAGTTCGCGGCGTTCGGCTGGGATGTCGTCGAGGTCGACGGCCACGACGTCCTCCCCTCGTCGAGACGCTCTCGGCGCTGAAGGCGGCAGGCGGCGACAAGCCCCACGCCGTCATCGCCCGCACCGTCAAGGGCAAGGGCGTCTCCTTCATGGAGAACCAAGCCGGCTGGCATGGCAAGGCCCCCAATGCAGAGCAACTCAAGACCGCGCTTGCCGAGCTGCAAGCTGCGCAGAACTAAGGAGGCAGTTGTGGTGAAAGCTCGCAACATCTGAGCAGGCGGCTACCAAGAAGGCGACGCGTGCGGCGTTCGGCGTGACGCTTGCGGAGCTCGCCGATGCGAGGCGTGCCGTGGTGGCGGTCGACGCCGACCTCACCGGCTCGACCACCACGGCCAAGTTCGCGGCGGCGCCCGAGTACGCGAAGCGTCTTTTTCAACTGCGGCATCGCCGAGCAGAACATGATCGACGTGGCGGCGGGCCTCGCTTTGGCGGGCAACGTGGCGTTCACGGGGTCTTTTCGCCGTGTTCGGCACGGGCGCGCCTACGATCAGATCCGCAACACCGTGTGCTACTCCAAGCTGAACGTCAAGATCGCCCCGACCCATGCGGGCATCTCCGTGGGCCCCGACGGCGGCTCGCATCAGATGCTCGAGGACGTCTCCCTCATGCGCGGCCTTCCCGGCATGCGCGTGCTCGTTCCCGCCGACTACGCCGCCGTCGGCGCGCGCCGCCATCAAGCTCGCCGCCAAGACGCCCGGCCCCGTGTACGTGCGCATGGGCCGCGCGAGCGTGCCGTGCGTCTACGATGACGACGTCGAACTCGAGATAGGCCGCGCCTACGTGCTGCGCGAGGGAAGCGACGTGACCATCATCGCGTGCGGCGTCGAGATCAAAGAGGCGCTCGCCGCGGCCGACGTGCTTGCCGATCGCGGCGTGTCCGCCGAGGTCATCGACGCGTTCTCCGTGAAACCGCTCGACGAGGAGACCATCTGGCCTCCGTCGAGAAGACCGCCGCGTCGTGGTCGCCGAGGAGCATTCGGTCATCGGAGGCCTGGGATCTGCGGTCGCCGAGCTTCGGCGCCGACGCCCTGCGCCCTGCGCCTTCGTCGGCGTGCGCGATCGCTTCGGCAAGTCGGGCGAGTTCGAGGAGCTCATGGCTAGTACTTCGGCTTGGATTCCTGCGGCCGTTGTTGAAGCTGTGGAAACGGTAATGGTGCGATAGCGGTCTGCTAGAATTGTCCGGTCCCAGTGAACGAACAATTTGAACGGAGCAAACTGTGGCAAATGATACGAGTCTGGGAGCGACCCGCCGGGTGCGCCAAGGCGGGCAACGACATGCCAGCCACGCCGCGCCGGGCATGCCAAGCCCCGAATCGCGCTCAGATAACCTCGCAGTTATCGCAAGCGCTGCCCGTGCTCGAGGTCAACGAGGCCCCCGAGCAAATGGGCGCCGCCGGTGATCACATTCGATCATGTGACGAAGGTGTACCCGCGCAGCCGAACAAGCCCGCGCTCTCGGACGTCTGACCCTGCAGATCTACGCAGGCGAGTTCTTGTTCTTGGTCGGTCATTCCGGCTCCGGCAAGTCGACGTTCATCAAGCTGCTCACGCGCGAGATCAAGCCCAGCGAAGGGCACATCTACGTGGCTGACGAGGACCTGACCACCATGCGCAACTGGCGCGTGCCCTACCTGCGGCGCAACATCGGCTGCGTGTTCCAGGACTTCAAGCTCCTGCCGAACAAGACGGTCTTCGAGAACGTCGCCTTCGCCCTGGAGGTCATCGGCAAGAGCCGCCACGTCATCAAGACGCAAGTCCCGAGGTCTTGCGCCTGGTCGGTCTGCAGGAGAAGCTCAACAAGAATCCCTGATCAGCTTTCCGGCGGCCAGCAGCAGCGCGTCTCGATCGCCCGCGCGATCGTGAACCGGCCGCCGTTTCTCATCTGCGATGAGCCCACGGGCAATCTGGACCCGCAGACCTCCCGCGGCATTATGGACCTGCTCGAGCGCATCAACCGCACGGGCACCACGGTGCTCGTGGCCACTCACGATCGCGAGATGGTCGACAACATGCGCAGGCGCGTTATCGCGCTCGACCGCGGCCATCTCACGCGCGACCAAGACGGGGGGTGTACGGCTTCGATGTCAGTCTCTTCTATTTCTTCAAGGAGTCGTTGCAGGGCTTCACCCGCAACCTCTCGACGGCGCTCGGCTCGATCATCACGATCTTCCTCTCGCTGCTCATCATCGGCGTCTTCCTCGTGGGCGGCGTGATTGTCGAGCGCCTCATGTCCTCCGTCGAGGACGAGGTCTCCATCACCGCGTACGTGGCAGACGACGCGCCGCAGGAGCCATCGACGCCGTCACCGCGATGATCCAGGGCATGGACGGCGTGGAAGCGTCGGCTTCACCACGAAGGAGCAGGCGCTCGAGAAGTTCCGCAGCTCGATGACCTCGAACCCCGAGATCATCGACCAGCTCGACGGCACCAACCCGCTGCCCGCCTCGATCGACATCGAGCTGTCCGATCCTCAGCTCGTCGAGCGAGGCGGCCCGCCATCGAGGCCGACGAGACCTTCCGCCCATCTGCGAGGATCCCGACAACCCGGCCGATTCGCTCAAGTACGGCCAGAAGACGGTCGATCGCCTGTTCACGCTGACGAACTACGTTCGCTACATCGGCATCGCGCTCATCGCGCTTCTCGATCTTCATCGCCATGGTGTTCATCAACAACACGATCCGCCTGGCCATCCTCGCCCGCCGCAAGGAGATCGCCATCATGCGCCTGGTCGGCGCGTCCAACGGGTTCATCCGCGGGCCCTTCCTCATGGAGGGCGCGCTGCACGCGATCATCGGATCGCTGCTCGCGGTCGGCGTGCTGCAGGCGTTGCGCGTGTTCGCGCTTCCTCGAAGCTGCAAAACGCCATCAAGTTCCTCAATTTCGACATCGGGGGAACGACGTATCTGTTCATCTGCATCGCGCTGGTGGTCGCAGGCCTGGTCATCGGCCTTATCGGTTCGGCGTTCGCGATGCGCCGCTACCTCAAGGTGTAGCGTTCGGCACGGTCCATGGACGATAAGCCCGAAACATAGCGCGCGGCGGAAGAAAAGCTCGGCGGCCTCGGTTCGAGACCGTCAGGCAGCATCCGTCGCGCGACGCGTTGGATGGCGTTTATCCTCGTCGTCGTCATCGCGTTTTGCGCGGGCTTCTTCGTGAGGAGCCAGTCCGATTTCATGGCCTCGCTCGGCTTTCCCGTCGAAGTCCTCGCAATCGACCGGCTCCGCCAAGGAGACGAAGACGGTTCACGACTCCGTCTCCATGCGAATCGCCGAGGTCGAGGATCTGCTCTCCGCTACAGCCTCGATTCGACGACCTCGAGACGTCGACCTACGGCATGGTCGACGCCATGATGAAGTCGACCGGCGATCCGTACGCGGCTTACTACACGCCCGAGCGTTACGCCGCCTACGTGAAGGAGGCGGGAAATCGCGCTACTCCGGGATCGGCGTGCTGTTCGCCGAGTACAACGGCCGCGCTTACGCCGTCGACGTGTTCCAAGGCTCGGAGGCCGAGGCGAAAGGCGTGCGTCAGGGCGACTTCGTGGTCGCCGTGGACGGGACAGCTCAAGACGTGGTCGATGGCCGAGGTGGTCAAGGCCGTTTCCCGTCAGGAGGGGCAAAGCGTCGTCGTGACCTGGATGCGTCCGACGAGCCTCGACGCCGAGAACGGGCTCGGAGTTCACCACCATGCTCACCTGCCAGAAGTTCGACGAGCAAAACGTCACCACCTCGCTCGACGACACGGTGGGCACGGTGAAGATCCGCCAGATCACCCAGAACTCGGCGCGTCTCGTGGAGGATGCGGTGCGCGATCTTCTCGAGCAGGGCGCCACCTCCTTCGTGATCGACCTGCGCGACAACCCCGGCGGCTACCTTACCCAGGCGGTCGATATCGCCTCGCTGTTCGTTCAAAGCGGCGTGCTCGTCCAGGTTCAGGGGACGGACGGCGTGTCGACGAAGACGGCGTCGGCGTGACGCTCACCGACGCCCCCTGGTTGTTCTGGTGAACAGCTACACCTCCTCTGCCGCCGAAGTGCTGGCCTGCGCTTTGCAGGACAACCAGCGCGCCGAGGTGGTTGGGCAGACCACCATGGGCAAGGGCTCGGTTCAGGTCATGCGCGAGCTGAGCTTCGGCGGCGCCATCAGGTACACCGCCGCCTACTACCTCAGCCCCTTAGGCCATGACATCGACGGCATAGGCGTGGTGCCCGACGTGTCCATCTCGAACGGAACGACGAGGTGGACACCCAGATGCTCATCGCGCAGGACACCGCGCGTTCGCTTTCCCATTCGTAAGTGTCAGGAGGGTCGCATTGGGCCGTTCTCGTGCGCATACCCGACGCACGCCTCGCGCCAACCCGCACGGGGTTCTCGTGATGCGCGCGGGTCGGTTCGGATTCGTGCAAACCGCCGAGGGCGAGTACTTCGTCCCGGAGCAGATGCTCAACGGCGCGTTCGACGGGGATCTCGTCGAGCTTTCCCCGCAGCGGGGAGGCGGCGCGCGCAAGGGCTCGAAACGCGCTCGCGGGCGCCGGCGAGGCCTCGTCGTCTGCCGACGAGCGGGAGGGCTTGCCCGTCGCGCGCGTCGTGCGCGTTCTCGATCGCGCTCATGACGTCGTGATCGGCCGCTACGAGGTGGCGGAGCCTTTCGGCGTGGTGGTTCCCTCCGACGCGCGCATACCCTACGACATCTTCACGCGTCGGGCCGACAATCCCGACATCGAGCACGGCTCCCTCGTCCGCGTGCGCATCAGCGCGTTCCCACGCGTCGCACGGCGCGACCGGCGTCGTGGAGGAGGTGCTTGGCTCCGCCGATTCCGCGAACCTCGGCGTCGATGCCGTCGTGGCGCGCCATAAGTTCGAGACGACGTTCGGCGAGGCGGCGCTCGACGAGGCGCGCGCGTGCGTTCTCGACGAGATCGCGCTCTGGCGTCGGGCTATCGCGATATCCGCGACCGAAACGTGTTCACCATCGACCCCGCCGACGCGCGCGACTTCGACGACGCCATCTCGCTTGAGGCTCGATCCCGCGCAGCGGGGCGGCGTCGCGGGGCGCGTGCTGGAGGCTCGGCGTCCATATCGCCGACGTGTCGCATTACGTGCGGTGGAACTCCTCAATCGATCTCGAGGCTCGCAGGCGCGCGACGAGCGTGTACCTCGTCGACCGGATGATACCCATGCTCCCGCACGAGCTGTGCGACGACTTGTGCTCGCTCGTTCCGGCGAGACGAGGCGCTCGTTGACGGTCGATCTGTTCCTCGACGACGAGGCTCGTCTGCTCGATTTCGACATCTATCCCGCGCTCATCCGATCGAACGTGCGCTTGTCGTACGACGACGCGCTCGTTGGCCTTCTCCGACGACGAGGGGCTTGTGCGGACGTCGTTTTGCCGCCTGACGTCGATCGCGAGGGGCTTCGCCGTGACTTGCGCGCGTGCTCGGCCCTCGCCAAGATGCGCGCCGCGAGAAGGGCGCAGGCCGGCGGAATCGACTTCTCGATGTCCGAGGCTAAGGTGCGCCTCGACGAGCAGGGCGATCCGGTGGAGATCGTCTTGAGGAGGAAGAACGATGCCACCGAGCTGATTGAGGAGGCGATGATATTCGCCAACGAGACCGTCGCCGCGTTTTTTGGCGGGGTCGAGCTGGCCTTGCGCGTACCGCGTCCACGAGCGGCCCGCGCCCGACGCCCCTCGGCGAGGTCGCCGTCGTGCTTCGCGAGTTCAGCTGGTGCGACGATGGGCTTGCGGCGGGGATCGTGCGCGGGGACGCGCAAGCCGTCAGGCGCGCGATCGAACTTTCCGCGGGTCGTGCCGAAGGGGGAGATGGTCTCCTCGCTGCTCCTGCGCTCGATGCGCCGTGCGCTGTACCGTCGAGAACCTGGGACACTACGGCCTCGCGTCGACGGCGTACTGTCATTTCACAAGTCCCATCAGGCGCTACCCCGACCTCGTCGTCCATCGCATGTTGAAGGCGCGGCTTCGCTCGCGTTCCGCGCTGTTCGATCAGGAGGTCGCGGCCCTCCCGTGGATTTGCGAGCACTCCTCGGACATGGAGCGCGAGGCCGACGAGGCTGCGCGCGAGTCGCAAGAGCTCAAGATGCTGCAGTACCTCGAGCGGTTCGTGGGGACGTCGTTTTCGGGCGTGGTCTCAGGCGTTGCGGCGTTCGGCTTGTTCGTCAAGCTCGAGTGCACCGCCGAGGGGCTTCTTCCCGTCTCGGCGCTCGGGGACGAGTATTTCGCCTTCGACCCCGTGCGCCATACGCTGACGGGGCAGGACAGCGACCGCGTCTTCAGGCTCGGGCAACGCGTCGCGGTCGTGCTGAAGGCGGTCGACGTCTCTGCGGGAAAGATGACGTTCGGGCTTGCGGGGGCGCCCCGCCGCAGATGACGGCGCCGTCTGCGAATCCCGGTCGTTCGGGCGTACAGAGGCCGCGCGCCCGAACGACCGAACGATTACGCGAACCAGGTGCTCACGATGGGCGCCAGCCCATCACCAAGATGACGACGACCAAGACGGGCACGCCGAACTTCATCCAGGGAGCAGCCATGCGGGAAGCGCAGTCCCTCTCCCGCGTTCGCCTCGGCGAGGAAGTTATCCCAACCCCAGCCCCGTTTGCTGACGCAGAACGCGACGAACAGAAGCGATCCTATGGGCATGATGTTGCTCGACACGAGGAAGTCCTCGATCGCTTGGACGTTGCCGATGCCCGGGATCTCGGCCCCGGAGAACACGTTGAAGCCGAGCGCGCAGGGCAGCGACAGCAAGGGGATGGCGATCATGTTGACGGTGACCGCCTTCTTGCGGCTCCAGCCCCACTGATCCATGCAGAAGCTCATGATGTTCTCGAACACGGCAATGATGGTGGACAGCGCCGCGAAGCTCATGAACAGAAAGAACAGCGTGCCCCACAGGCTTCCGAGCCACATCTGGTCGAACACGGCGGGAAGCGTGATGAAGACGAGGTTGGGGCCTGAGTCGGGGCGCGACGCCGAAGGCGAAGCACGCCGGGAAGATGATGAGGCCCGTGCTGAACGCGACGGTGGTGTCGAGCGCGCCGATGGTGGCGGCTTCGCCCATGAGCGAGCGGTTCTTGTCGATGTAGCTGCCGAAGATGGCCATGCCTCCCATGCCGACGGACAGCGTGAAGAACGCTTGCCCCATGGCGGCGTAGGCGGCCTCGAAGAACGTGGGCACGTCGGCGAACATCTTCGAGAAGTCGGGCGTGAGGTAGAACGCGATGCCCGCCTCGGCGCCGGGGAGCGTGACCGCGCGCACGACCAAGACGACGAGGATGGCCAAAAGCGCCAGCATCATCACCTTGGTGATGCGCTCCACGCCGTTTTGCAGGCCCATGCGGCAGATGAGGATGGCGACGAGGCAGGCCACGAGCATCCACCCGATCAACTCGGCGGGGTTTGCCAGCATGGCGTCGAAGATCCCCGCGATCTGCTCCGACGAGGCGTTCTCGAACATGCCCGACGCCATTTTCGGAACGTAGGCCAGCATCCAGCCCGCGACGGTGGTGTAAAACATCAAGAGCAGGTAGTTGCCCGCGATGCCCACCCATTTGAAGCAGTGCCACTTCGAGCCTTTCGGCTCGAGCTCGTCGAAGGCGCGGCCGATGCTTCTCTGGCCGGCTCTGCCGACGGAGAACTCCATGACCATGATGGGCAGCCCCAAGATGACCAGGAACACGAGGTACATGAGGACGAACGCGGCCCCGCCGTACTCTCCGGTGATGTAGGGGAAGCGCCAGACGTTTCCGAGCCCGATGGCGCAGCCAGCGCTGATGAGGATGAACCCGAGGCGGGATCCGAATTTCTCTCGTTGCACGATGTGCCTTTCTGTATGGGTAAACACGCGTTCGAACATTGTAAGCGAACGGGAGGGGAAAAATGGGATACCATGGCCGTATTCGGCTAAAGCCGGGCGAGATGAAGGGAAGAATTCGATGCAGGAAACGCTTGAACAGCGATACGCTCTTATCGACGAGCTCCTCACGGGCACGTTCAACTCCGTTTTACGCATCGAGGAACGCGTTTTGGAGAACCGGCTGACGCGGGGACTCACCATCACCGAGATCCACGCCGTCGTGGCGGTCGGGTATCGGGAGAGCAATCCGATGAACGTCGTCGCGGCCCGTCTCGGCGTGACGCTCGCGACGTTGACGACGACGGCCGCGCGGCTCGAGGAGAAGGGCTACGTCGTGCGCACGCGCGACGAGCGCGACCGGCGCAAGGTCCTCATCAGCCTGACCACGAGGGGCCGGGAGGTCTATCGCGCGCACGGGTTGTTCCACAAGCACATGGTCCAAAGCGCTCTCGCGGGCTTGTCCGAGGAGGAGCAGGAGGTTCTCGCCCGCTCCCTCGGGCAGGTCAAGGAGTTTTTCGACGAGCAGGCGTGAGGCGGCTTTCGCGTTGCGGCGTCGACGGACCCTTTCGCGTCGGCGAAGCCGGGCGCGCCCTAGCCTTCGAGCAGCTCTATGAGCTCGTCCCGCGTGAGGCTTGCGAGCGTGAGGACGCCTTCCTCTCCGATGACCGAGGCGGCCAGCTCCGATTTCGCCTCCTGCAGGCGCAGGATGCGCTCCTCGATGGTTCCCTTCGCAATCACCTTGTACACGTTCACGGGCTCGGTCTGCCCGATGCGGTGGGCGCGGTCGGTGGCCTGGTCGGTTGCCGCGGCGTTCCACCAGGGGTCCGCGTGGATGACCGTCGAGGCTCCGGTGAGGTTCAAACCCGTCCCGCCCGCTTTGAGCGATATGAGAAAGATCGGCACGTCGTCGACGTTGAACGCGTTGACCAGGTCGATGCGCGTCTTCTTCGGCGTGGCGCCCGTGATGGTGTAGTAGGCGGTTCCCTGTCGGTCGAGCGCCTCGGCGATGGTGGCCAGATAGCTGGTGAACTGCGAGAACACGAGCGCTTTTACCGCCCGCGTCGCAAGTTTGCGACACCAAGTCGACGATAGCCGCCGTCTTCGCGACGGGTCCCGCGTAGTTTTCGAACGTGAGGCTCGGGTCGAGGGCGATCTGGCGCAGCTTCGTCAGCTCGGCGAGCACCTCGATGCGCGACTTCTGAAGCGCGCGGTCGGGCGTGCGCTTGGCGGAGTTCCTCTTCTGGACGTTGAGGTCCTCGCGCAACCGCTGCTCGGCCGCGTCGTAGAGCGCGCGCTGCTCGCCTGCGAGGGGCACGTAGACCACGGAGGTCGAGCTTCTCGGGAAGCTCGGGCAGGACGGCGCTTTTGCTGCGCCTGAGGATGAACGGTCCGACGAGCGAGCGCAGTCTGCGCGCGAGCTCCTCGTCCCCGCCGAGGATGCCCAGCTCGAACCGTTCGCGGAAGCGCGCGTAGGAGCCCAGGAACCCCGGCATGAGGAAGTCGAAGATCGACCAGATCTCCGAGAGCCTGTTCTCCATCGGCGTGCCCGTGAGAGCGAAGCGCCTGTCGGCCCCTATGCGCTTGATCGCGCGTGGTGAGCGTCGCGTGGTTTTTGATGTACTGCGCCTCGTCGAGCACGCAGAAGGAGAAGCGCGTGCGCTCGAGCCGGTCCACGTCGACGCGCGCGAGGTCGTAGGAGGTCACGAAGACGTCGTGCCTCTCGCGGCGTATGCGGGCCCGGTCGGCCTTCCCCCTTCGAGCGCGACGACGTCGAGGCCGGGGGCGAACGCGGCGACCTCCGTCACCCAGTTGTAGACCAGCGAGGCGGGGCAGATGATGAGCGCGGGCGATTCCGGGCCGATCTCGTCAGGACGCGAGAGCAGAAGGCTGATGAGCTGCAGGGACTTCCCCAAGCCCATCTCGTCGGCGAGGATGCCGCCGAAGCCGAGCTCGGCGAGCGTGGAGAGCCAGACGAACCCTTCTCTCTGGTACGGTCGCAGCACCCCCTCGAGCGACGCCGGCACCTGGAAGGAGTCGGCGTCGACGGCGTGGAACTTGTCGATGTAGTCGGTGAAGGACCGGTCGCGGTGCGCTTCGGAGAACTCGCGGTCGAGGTAGAACGCGCGGTAGGTGGGCAGCTCGATGCCGCCGTGCGCGAACTCGCGCGGCGAGACGTCGAGGTCGTCGAGGAGGTTGTCGAGCTGGGAGAGATCGTAGTCCTCCAGGCTGAGGAACACGCCGCTTTTCAGCCGATGGTAGCGCTTGCGCTTGCGATAGCTTGCGAGCAGGGCCGCGAGGCTCGTCGTGGTCGAGGTCGCCTGCGGACACGTCGAGGTCGATCAGGTTCCCCGCGATCGACAGCCCGATCTGAACACGCGGCTTTCGATCGGTCACGAGCCTGTCGAACGCAGGCGTCGTGAACACCTCCCCGAGCGACCTGAAGCGCGCCAGGCCTCCGAACAGAAGGTCGGCGAGCGCCTCCTCGTCTGAAATCGGAATGGCCGCCTCGAGGCCGAACAGCGAGAGCACCAGCTCGCATGCGCGGTTTTCGAGCACCTCGTCGCGCAGCGGCGCGAGCTCGTCTTCGGCGTCTTTATCCTCATTGGCTTTCGCGCCTTCGGCTCGCGGCTCGACGAGCGTGAAGGCCGCTTTGCCGTAGCGCACGCAGGCGCGCACCTCCACGCGGTTCTCGTCGCGGTCAAGTAGAACTCAAGCGATCCGGCGTCGGCTTCATGAACTCGATCTCGGGCGGGGCGTCGAGCGCCATCGTCTCCTCGAGCGTGGGCAGCACCGTCGCGCAGAACAGGGGGCATGTCCGACGCCGTCACGAACAGCTTGTCGTCTCCCGATCGGTACACGTCCCTCAAAAACCCCGCGCAGCGTGCGAAGGAGGGGGAGCAGCGGAACAGCATGTCGTCTTGAAGGACGTACATGCGGTCGGCGTCCGCCGCGAACACGATCGTCTCGTCGCGGGCGATGGACGTAGCCGCCCTGATCCTCGCGCAGGATGCGCAGCGGCACGTGGGGTCGGCGTCGACCACGTGGACCTTCATGTGCGCGGGCGCGCTCGCGTCGGTGCAGGAGAAGTCGATGAGGTCGTGTCCCGCAAGGTCGATCAGCTCGATCACCTCGGCGTCGGTGAGGTCGAGGTCGCGTCCCGGGGCGCCGGCGACGCGCGCGCGACGCGAGGCGCCGGGGGAAAGCGAGCGCCAGGACGCAGCCTCCCGCCCCGTTCGCGAGAGGAGACCGCGCGCGCTCGATGAACCCCGCGAGCGCCTTGCCCTTTCCGTCGAACGCGGAGAGGACGTGCGTGAACAGCTTCTTCCGTACGAGACGTGGGCGCCTTGCCTGAGCGCGTGGGCGAAGTCGCTCGTGCTCTTCATGACGTAGGGCCGCGGGGGCCTCGGGCTTGAAATGCGCGGACCAGTTCTCGAAGCCGTAGGAGAGCTCGAAGTCGATGGTGACGGGCGTGTCGCCGTTTTCCTCGGACGCGCGCTCGGCGCGGCGCATGTAGGCTGCGATGGAGGGCTCGTCTCGGGCGCGCGGTGCTCTTTGTAGCCCATGAAGCCCTCGGGGTCTTCGAGGTAGCTCAGCGCGAGGGCGACGGTGTGCTTGCACATGCCGTCGTACTTCAGGAACGCGGGGCAGGTGCAGGAGAAATCGACGACGGCGTCGGCGCCTTCGTCGATGACGACCGAGGTGCGGTAGCGGTCGTTCCAGCCGCTCGACGCCGCGACGAACGCCGACAGCGTCGTCTCGTCGTCGTGGTAGCGAACCTGCTTGGTGAGCATGTTCCTGCCGTGCGCGGCGATCTGGCGGGCGCGTTGGTAGGTGCGCGTGTCGCAGGCGCGTGCGAGATCTTGTTCGGAGATCATGCGGCCACCTCGGTTCCTTGGCGTTTGATGCGGCTTTTCTCGGGCACGTTTCCTCCTTGCCGGCAAATCGAGCATTCTTAATCTTAGCACGTCGGGCCGGTTTGCCGCAGACGCGCCCGCGCATCCGCGCAGGCGCGGGCGCGTCCTATCCGCGTCGGGTGCGAAGCCGCCGCGCAGTCCGCGCGGGCCTATGCGCGATCCGCCTCCTGCCGCGTTGCGCCGTCGCCGACGCCGAGCGCTCTGAGGGCGATGAGGAATCAGCTTGCGCAGGTTGTCGGGGATGATGGTCATGCGGCTCGAGTTGGTCTCGCACATCGTGATGACGTAGTCGACCGGGTGGTCCTCGAAGGTGTGCAGGTGCGCCGTCGGGTTCTTCCTCAACCCGATTTCCTCCGTAGGTCAGTTCGGCGTCAAGGTGAACCAGATCGGTCCTTGGCAGATCTCCGAAGAGCGTTGGCGGTACTCCTACGTCCCCGAGTTCACCGATCGGTGCGTGATGTGCCTGCGTCGCCGCAAGAAGGGGAGGACCCCGCGTGCGTGCATCACTGCCAGGCAAAATGCCTCGAGTTCGGTGCGATCGACGAGTTGGCCGAGAAGCTGAAAGACCACCCCAAGCAGCTTCTGTGCTCCTTCGTCTAATCTCGTCTCACGTCGCGCCCCGTCGCCTGCGGTCGATCGATTCGCCGGCGTCGGGGCGGCGCTTCGCCGGGCGGGGTCGAAGGACGCTCGGGTCGCCCCGCCCTCGGGTCGCCCCTGCCTCCGGCCATCCGCCTTCGGTCGGGCCATCATGGGGAGATACGGCGTTGATGGCGTCGTTTCGGCTCCCGCCGCCCCTCCTCAGCCTACAATGTTCCCATGGAAACCATCATCGGATATCTCGAACGTGAGCAGCGCACCTTCGGAGAGCTGGCGTTTACGCCGGTCGACTCCTTGGTGCTGTCCTCCCTCGTCTACTTCAACTTCGACGCGGCGGGCGTGGTCGAGCGGCAATCCGCATCGCCCGTGCGTCTGCACGACGTCGTCGCGCTCACGCCCCTCGGAGACCTCGTCTCCTCCAGCTGGCTTGCGGATTCGCCCGACACCGCGGCTTTCGTCCGCGCGGTCAGGGCGTCGAGGCGCTACCGCGACGTCGAGATCGTCTTTTCACCAACGACCTCGTGAGCGTGATCGAAAAGCAGTTCAGCGCCGCGACGTTTCGCATTCCGAACGCGGCTTCGGCCTTGCGGCGTCGGGCCGACGACCGCCGCGTCGGGCGCGCGGCCCTGCGGAGAGGGCGCGGGCTTCGACGACGACGGGTTGATCTACGTCGCCTATCGGCACCGACGGGACGCTCGCGGGTTGGAGGACTTCAACCTCACGTTCAAAGACGTGATCCCCTCCCAGGCGGCGGCCTTGCAGTATCTCTCCCGGCGTCGCGTCGACCTGCTCGTGCCCCATCGTCACGGGCGGGCACTCGAAGGGCGGCAATCTCGCCGAGTACAGCGTGCTGGCGTGCGACGCCGCTTTGTTCGACCGCGTCGTCGCGGTGTACGACCACGACGGGCCCGCATTCTCGGACGACCCGTCCCCCGCATCGACGATCCGGTCTATCGTGCGAAGCTGTTCAAGACGGTCCCTCGTCGTCGATCTTCGGATTGATGCTCGAGGGCAGGCGCGATTACCGCATCGTGCAATCCGACGCTCGGGCGTTTCTGTCCCACTCTCCGTTCACCTGGCTCGTCGAAGGGTCCGATTTCGTCTACGACGAGAAGCTCACGCGCGGGTCGCACGCCTTCGACCGTTCGCTCGACAGTGGATGCGCTCTGTCGAGCCGAGCAAACGCGAGCTATTCATCGACACCATGTACGAGCTGCTCACGAGCACGGAGGCGACGACGTGGTCTCAGTTTCAGGATAATCTGGCGAAGAACATCGCGACGATGGTTCAAAGAGGGGCGCGCGCTCGACGCCGAGACGCGCTCGTTCCTCTTGCGGACCATCGCCTCGGGCGTCGGGATCCTCACCTCGTCGACGGCGCGCAACATGCTGCCCGACGGCATTCTCGACGGGAGGGGCCTCCCGCGACGCGTAGGCTCCGTTGCAAGTGCGGTTCGGCTTCGATTCAAGAGGGCGTCTCGCCGGGCGCCGTCTGCATCCGTTGAAGAAGAGGGGAAGGGGTTTCATGGGCGTTCTCGTCAACTGCCTCGCCGTCGGGGCGGGCGGTTTCATCGGCTCGGTCGCCCGGTATCTCGCGGGCCTTCTGCCTGCGGCCTTGGGGGCGAAAGGCGTCCTCGGGGGTTTCCGATCGCGACGTTTTCCATCAACGTCGTCGGCGCGTTCGCCATCGGCTTCATCGTGGCGTGGGCTACGCGCAACGCGCAGATGAGCCCGGAGATGCTGTTGCTGCTGAAAGCGGGCGTCTGCGGCGGCTTCACGACGTTTTCGACGTTCAGCCTCGAATCGATGCAGCTGATCGAAGCGGGCGCGTGGGCGATGGCCGTCGCGTACATGGTGCTGAGCGTGGGGGGCGTGTTTGATCGCGGTGTTCGCAGGGGATCTTCTTGCCTCGACGGCGTTCGATGGCTGCTGAGGCCTTTGCGAAATGCGAAACGGCCCGACGCCGAGGCGCCAGGCCGTTTCAGCGGTCCCGCTTGGAGTTTTAGAAGTTCCAGGAGTTCATGTAGTTGATCTGCTCCTCGGTGAGCGTGTCGATTTTTGACGCCGAGGGTCTCGAGCTTCACGCGCGCGACGCCGTCGTCGATGGCGGCGGGCACGTCGTAGACCTTGTTCTCGAGCTCGCTCGCGTGCTGGTAAGGTATTCGGCTGCCAGCGCCTGGTTCGCGAAGCTCATGTCCATGACCGACGCGGGGTGTCCTCGGCGCACGCCAGGTTCACCAGACGACCTTGCGCCAAGATGATGACCGTGCGTTCGTCGGCGAGCGTGTACTCCTCGACGAGGGGCTTGATCTCCTCGACCTTGACGGCGTTCTCGCGCAACCACTCCAGGTTGATCTCGGAGTCGAAGTGGCGGAGTTGCACACGATGGCCCCGTCCTTCATGTTCTCGAACGCCGGGCCGTCGACCACCTTGCAGTTGCCCGTGACGGTGACCCACACGTCGGCGTGCTTGGCGGCCTCGGCGGCGGGCATGACCCGGTAGCCTTCCATATGGGCCTCGAGCGCCTTGAGGGGGTCGACCTCGCAGATGATGACGTTCATGCCCATGCCCTTGGCGCGCAGGGCGAGTCCGCTGCCGCAGTAGCCGAATCCCGAGATGACGATGGTGCGTCCGCACAGGAGGCGGTTGGTGGCGCGCACGATGCCGTCGAGGGTGGACTGCCCGGTGCCGTAGTGGTTGTCGAAGCAGTGCTTCGTGTTGGCGTCGTTGATGTTGAACACGGGGTAGGCGAGCGCTCCCTCGGCCGCCATGGCCATGAGGCGCACGACGCCCGTCGTGGTCTCCTCGGTGCCGCCGAGCACGCCCGCGAGCTTGTCGGTGAACTTGGTGTGGAGCGCGGTGTCGAGGTCGGCGCCGTCGTCCATGATGATCTGCGGGTCGGTGGCGATGACGGCCTCGATATGGCGGTTGTAGGTCTCCATGTCCTCGCCCGTGATGGCGAAGACCTTGATGCCGAAGTCGCGCACGAGCGATGCCGCGGTGTCGTCTTGGGTCGACAGCGGGTTTGAGGCGCACAGCGCCACCTGGGCGCGGATGCGGCGAGCGCGCGCATGAGGTTCGCGGTCTCGGTGGTCACGTGCATGCAGGCGCCGATGCGCACGCCCTCGAGCGGGCGCTCTTTTTGCGAAAACGCTCGCGGATGGAGGCGAGCACGGGCATGTCGCGCGCCGCCCACTCGATGCGGGCGAGGCCGGCGTCGGCGAGGTTGATGTCTTTGATATCGTAGTTCTCAGGCACGATGTCCTCTTTCCTGATTTGGAGGTTCTTTGCGCATCACAGGGTAGCATACGGCCCCTATCCGGCGCGATGCGGAATATGGAGGCGGTATGCAGAACCTTTGTCGAAAAGACGGTTTATACGAGCGCGTCGGGCCTGTGACGTGCGATTCCGCTCCGAACGGTGGATTGCGCTATGAAACGGCATGTCAGGTCGCTATACTTTCAAAAGTTTGTACATGGGCGCCCGGCGGTTGCGTCCCGTTTAAGGAGCACAAGAGGTGTTTGATCAGCTAGCGGACGCGATGGCGCGGCTCTCGTTCGTCGACATATTCAACTTCTGCGTTTTCATCACGTTCACCATCTGCTATACCTACCAGCTCTTCTACGTGTTCGTCGTCTTGACGCGCAGGCCCCCGGTCCGCGAGGCGAAACGCGACCATAAATACGCCGTCCTCATCGCCGCGCGCAACGAAAGCGCGGTCATCGCCGATCTCATCGGCTCCATCAAGGCTCAAAACTACCCGGTCGAGCTCATCGACGTGTTCGTCATCGCAGACAACTGCACCGACGACACGGCGGATGTCGCCCGTCGCGCCGGCGCGCACGTCTTCGAGCGCTTCAACGCCAAAGAGGTGGGGAAGGGCTATGCGCTCGACTTCGGTCTGAAGGCCATTTGGGAGCGCTTCCCCGACGCCGGCCATGAGGCGTTTTTCGTCTTCGACGCCGATAACGTGCTCGACGTGAACTACTTCCGCGAGATGAACGCCACCTTCGATAACGGCGCGAAGGCCTCCACCTCCTATCGCAACTCGAAGAACTTCGGCTCCAACTGGATATCCGCGGGCTACGCCGTGTGGTTCCTGCGCGAGGCGAAGTTTTTGAACCAGGCGCGCCTCACGCTGAACACCTCCTGCGCCGTATCGGGCACGGGTTTTTCATCGCCGCCGACGTCTTGAAGGCCGCCGGCGGCTGGAAGTGGCATCTGCTCACTGAGGACATCGAGTTTTCCGCATCGTCGATCATCGACGGCATCCGCATCAGCTACACGCCCACGGCCATCCTCTACGATGAGCAGCCCATCACGTTCCGCGACTCGTGGAACCAGCGCTTCCGCTGGGCCAAGGGCTTCTACCAGGTGTTCTTCCATTATGCGAAGGGCCTTGCCCGCGGCGTCGTCAAGGACCCCAAGGGCTACCGCTTCGCCTGCTACGACATGCTCGTGACGCTTGCCCCGGCATGCTGCTCACCATCATCTCGGTCGTCTTCAACGCCGCCATCATCATCCTCGCCACCACGGGGCCATGACCGTCGGCGTCGCCATCGCAAGCTCCATCTCCTCGATTTTCTTCTGCCTGCTGAACTACTTCATGTTCATGTTCGTCTTCGGCGTGCTTACCACCTTCGTGGAATGGGACTCCATCCGCACCACCACGGCGAAGAAGATCCGCTACATGTTCACCTTCCCCTTCTTCCAGTTCACCTACATCCCCATCGCCCTCGTCGCCTTGGTGAAGAAGGCGACGTGGAAGCCCATCAAGCATTCCATCTCGGTCGATGTGGCGGAGTTCTCCGAGTCGGCTTCGAGCAAAAAGGAGCTTTCCCTAGCCCGTCGTCGCGCTAGGCGCGCGCGAACGTCGCCCCGAACACCTCGCGCGCCCCTGATGCCCGAAGCGCATCCGCCGCGGCGAAAAGCGTCGCCCCCGTCGTGCAGACGTCGTCGACGACGATGACGCGCGCGGGCGCTGTGGCGCCGGGCAGAAGGCGGACGCGTTCCCTCATGTTCTCGATGCGCCCCCGTCTGCCGAGGGTTCGCTGGTCGCGGCTGCGCGGGCGCGCGAAGAGGTCGACCGCGTCGACGTCGAGCCTGCGGGCCGTCGTTTGGAGCGAGGCCGGGCGTGGTCGAACCCCTTCGCCTGCGCGCTTCCCGGTTGCAGGGACGAAGGAGATCACCGCGCCGTCCGTCCACGAGGAACACGTAGCGCGCCATCGTCCGCCATCGTCTCGCAAAGCGCGCGATCGCCGTGGTCTTTGTACGCGGTCACGATGCGCCGCGTCTTGCCGGTGAGCGAGACCGCGCTCACCAAGCCGCCGATCGGGAGAGGTCGTCCCGACCCGACGACGACAGCGAGACGGGGTTGCACTCGGTGCACTGGACGAGCCCGTGCGGGGGCGCCGCAACGCGGGCACGCCCTGCACAGGTCGATGTAGGGCAGCGCGCGCAAGCAGGCGTCGCACACGTGCGCACCCGGGGCGTCGCAGATCGCGCAGCGCGTCGGCCAGAGCGTTTCCGCGAACACCTCGAGCGTCGCGTCGCGATACGCGGCCATCGTCGATGTGATGCTTTTCGTCATGGCCCGATGGTAGCGAACGCGCCCGGCGTGGAGTTGACGCGGCGCTATCAGGGCCTTGACTTCTTCTGTGCGCGAAAGCAGCTGCGACCTGACAGTTCTCGAACCCGATGCGCGCTCCTTCGTATGCTCGTCGGGTTCGAGGGCTTCGCGCGGGCGAGGCGAAGGCGAGGTCGGATCGATCCCATGCCCTCCGGAGGACTTCGCGCGCGCGAGGCGGCTGCGCGCATACGCTTGGATGCCGATAACGCAGGTCGATAACGCGGCTTCATCTGCTACACTAAGGGATGCTTCTTTCGAGTCTGTAGTTGCGGGGATTGTTCGGGATCTCTCAGTCCATGGCAGATGCGGTCGAAAGGATCCACGTAAGCGACGGGAGCGATTCTCGTGGTGAGCATGGCGTATCCTAGGGGTAAGTCGCACCGTCCGTATCCAATATCAAACGCGACATACGGTTGCGGCGGATGAGGGTGAGTAGCGCAAGCGAAAGTCCCAGTGCGCGAGTGTGGGGGCAAAGACTAGGTCAGTCGAGGGAAGCGCTGTGTCGGAAGTTTCCGCATGATGCGGTAGGCAACGGAGGAATTCGTGAGAAAGCGGTTGAGCGCCATTGTGCTCGCGTGCGTGCTCGCGTGCGGCATGATGGCCGTGCTGACGGGCTGCGCAGGCGGCGACACCTACGAGCCCGAGGGGAAAAGCCCCACGGTCACATCGCCGGCAATCGGGCAGAGCGGCACGCTGCGTGTCGGCGTCGACACGGAGAAGTCGCCCTTGGCCGGCATGAGCAGCGATGGCGAGAGGATCATCGGCATCGACGTCGACGTCGCGGCGGCCATCGCCGACGAGCTGGGTTTGAAGCTGTCGATCGTCGACGTGGGAAGCGACCCTGCGGGCGCGCTGTCGGGCGGCAAGGTCGACATGGTCATGGACATCGATTCCTCCGACGCTCCGAGCGGCGTTTGGATTTCGAGCAATACGTCCCGACGGGCATCGCGCTGTTCGCCCTGTCGTCGTCGAAGGCCGGCTTGCCCGCGGAGGATGCGAATCCGCTGATCGCGGCGCAGCTTTCCTCGACGAGCGCATGGGCGGTCTCCAACACGTACGGAGACACCGCGCTGAAGTCGGTCGTGAGCCTGTCCGACGCTTTCTCGCAGTTGAACGGCGGATCGGTGAAGTACGTCGCCGCGGATGCGATCATCGGCATGTACGCCGCCTACATCGCGGGCGTCGACGTCGAGATCGTCGGCATGCTCGCCCAGCCGAGCGGCTACTGCATCGCCGTCTCCTCGGCGAACGCCGACTTGAAGACCGCCGTCGAGGACGCGGTCGTCAAGCTGACGGGCAACGGCGTCGTCGGCGTCATCGAGGCGAAGTGGCTCGGTCAGGCCATCGACTTCACGGGCATCAAAGGTGGCGGGAGCGACCGCCAAGGCGTCCGAGGCCGAGACCGACGCGAAGGCTGAAGCCGACACGAAGACCGAGACCGACGAGGCCGACGAGGCCTCGAAGACTCAGGCAGCGGCTTAAGGGACGCGCTCGTCCGTCCTTTCGCCCGACCGGGTGCCGATGATCTTTGCAGGGGTCTGAGCGGGCCCCCTGCTTCGTTTTCGGAGGCGTTCCCGCTGAGGCGGTCTTCAGCCTGGCGGACGTTCGGCTTCGTTTTCGGGAGGGTGCGAAGTCGTGGGGCGAACGCGCCTGCTCGTCGCGCGGGAGCGCATCGCGGATGCGGAGCGCGTTCCCGCGCGTCCGGCGCCACGCCGCCGGGTGCGCGAGCAATAAAAAGCCGCAGGTACGACCTGCGGCTTCTTCGATCGCCCAGCCGGGGCTAGTTCAGGAAGTCCTCGAGGATTTCCTGCTCGGCTTCCTCCTCGGTGAGGCCCAGCGTCATGAGCTTCACGATCTGGTCGCCGGCGATTTTGCCGATGGCGGCCTCGTGAACCAAAAAGCGCGTCCTCGCTCGCCGCTTCGATTCCGGGGATCGCCTTCACCTTGGCGTTGCCCATGATGATGGCGTCGCACTGCACGTGCCCGCGGCAGGCGCACTCGCCGATGACGAGCGGGTTGAACACCTGCACGGAGTCGTCCTGGGCCACCGAGCGCGAAATGACCTGCACGGAAGAGCCCTCGCCCTTCAGTTCCACCTTCATGTTGGAAATGGCGGTCTGGTTGCCGTGGGTGAGCAGCTTCTCGGTGAGTACGAGCTTGGCGTCCGCGGCCAGCTCGGCGTTGGTGTCGCGCACGGTGGAGGTGACGCCGCGCAGCTGTACCATCTCCATCTCGCAGGAGGAGCCCTCCTCCATGTACACGTTGGTGGTGGGGTTCAGGATGCGCTCGCCTGAGCCATCGCCCTCGCCGTAGTGCTTCTCCACGTAGGAGATACGGCTGTTCTTGCCGATGTAGAAGCTGTGGATGCCGTCGTGCTCGGAGGCATCGTGGCTCGAGTTGTGGATGCCGCATCCCGCCACGATCTTGATGTCGCAATCGTCGCCGATGTAGAAGGTGTTGTAGACCACGTCCTTCAGGCCGGACTGGGTGACGATGACGGGGATGTAGACCGTCTCGCCTTTGGTGCCGGCCTTGATGCGGATGTCGATGCCGGGGTTGTCCGTCTTCGTGGCGATGTCGATGATCGCGGAGTTGTGGCGCTCGACGAGCTCGCCGTCCTTGCGGATGTTGAACGCGCCTTTCGGCATGCCGTGCAGGCTCGCGATTTCAGCGAGCAGGCTCGTCGATAGGGAAAGGTCGACTGCCATGTTGGTTCTCCTAACTTGTCGCGGTCTGGGTCGCCATGCGGGTCTTACCGCGCGCGGCGAGGCGTTCGGGCGGGTGTTCGAAGTCCTGCGAGCGTTTGCCGCTAGCAGGTGGTGGGGATCTCGGTGAGGTGCAGCTCGGTCGGCTTGGTGAGGGGGCATCCCTCGATTCCCTTCGACGCGAAGCCCAGCTTCGGCATGAGCTCCTCGGGCGTGCCCGTCTCGGCGACTTTGCCGTCGCGCAGAAGCACGATCTCGTCGGCCAGGGAAATGATGCGCTCCTGGTGCGAGATGATGACGATGGAGCGCCCGTCGCGGGCCTCGTGGATGTCGCGGAACGTCTCGGTGAGCCTGTCGAAGCTCCAAAATCGATGCCGGCCTCGGGCTCGTCGTAGATGGCCAGCTTCGGGTCGCGCGCCAGAATGGTGGCGATCTCGATGCGCTTCACCTCGCCGCCCGACAGCGACTTGTCCACCTCGCGGGTGAGGTAGCTCGCCGAGCACAGGCCCACCTTCGAGAGGTACTCGTTGCAGGCGAGCACTGGGCAGCTTCTCGCCCGGCGGCGATGTCGAGCAACTTCTTCACCTTCATGCCCCGGAAGCGGGCCGGCTGCTGGAAGCCGTAGCCGATGCCGAGCTTGGCGTTCGGCGAGTGGGCATGCAGGTGATGTCCTGCCCGTTGAAGATGATCTGGCCCGACGTCGGGGTCTCGATGCCCATGATGAGCTTGGCGGAGCGTGGACTTGCCGCCCGTTGGGGCCCGTGATGACGGTGAAGCGGTCGTCGGGGGATGACGAGGGAAAGATCGTCGATGATGCGCTTCGGGGCGCCGTTGTCCGTGGGCACCTCGAAGACGATGTTCTTGAGCTCGAGCATGGATTTCGTGCTCCGTCTCTTCTCGTGCGAGGATTCCGAGCCGCGGACCTGCCGGGTCGGCGCACCTCGCGTCGTCTTTATCAATCGTTTATTGTAGTCTTAAACGCGTAAATGTCGATGATGGAACATGGGGTCGTCGCGTCCCTTCGACGATACGCTTCAAATGTCACTAAATTAATAACATATAAGGCGAACGTTCGCAAGGCGCGGCTTCGCGTGCGTGCGTTGTTTGAGGGGAGCGGGCGGTCGCGCACGTTCGACCGACGGACGGGTACAATGCGGCTGAACGCTGAACGCTGAACGCTGAACGCTGAACGCTGAACGCTGAACGCTGAACGCTGAACGCTGAACGCTGAACGGGCGAATCGAGAGGGTGGAGGGCCAAATGATCGACGAGGTAGGCGCGGGCGATATCGCCCGAAGGCACGGTTTCACTCTTGAGGCGGCATCGGAGCTGGGCGAGATCGACGGACAGGCTTACGTGATGAGGCATGCCGTAAGCGGCGCCCCGACTGCTGTATCTGAAAACGACGATCCGAACAAGGCCTTCTCCATCACCTTCAAGACCCCCGCCGCCGACGACACCGGCGTGTTCCACATTTTGGAGCACTCGGTGCTGTGCGGATCGGACAAGTTCCCCGTCAAGGAGCCGTTCGTCAATTTGCTGAAGAGCCTCGATGCAGACCTTCCTGAACGCGATGACGTTTCCCGACAAAACCATGTACCCGGTCGCCTCGACCAACGAGCAGGACCTCGAGAACCTCATGGACGTGTACCTCGACGCGGTGTTTCACCCTGCGATTTACGAGAAGCGCGCTATTTTCGAGCAGGAGGGGTGGCATCTCGAGCTTGCGGGCGAGGAGGGGGCGCCCCGCGCGAGCTGACCTGCAACGGCGTGGTCTTCAACGAGATGAAGGGGGCGCTGGCCGATCCCGATTCGGTTTTTGTACAACGCGGTTTCGGAGGCGCTGTTCCCCGACACCACCTACCGGTTCGAGTCGGGCGGCGTGCCCGATTCCATTCCAGATCTGACCTACGAGGCGTTTCTGACACCCATCGGCGCCATTATCGACCCGACAACAGCTACATCGTCTTGTACGGCGACCTCGACATCGACCGCTTCCTGGGCTTTATCGACGAGCGTTATTTGACGCCTGTCGCCGCGGAGCTCGCGGGCGAGGAGCGGGGGCTGTCAACTCGCTCGACGTGCAGGAGCCCGTCGTGGCGCGCGGCGTCGTCCGCGAAATGAGCACGACGCCTGACAACGCATGCTGCGGACTCGGGTTCGTGCTGGGCACCGCGTCGCAGCGCGAGCGCATGATCGCCGTGGACATCCTCCTCGACGCCGTCATGGGGTCGAACGAAGCTCCTTTGAAGCGCGCGCTGCTCGATGCGGGGATCGCCTCCGACGCGTTCGCCTACTTGGCCGACGCCGTCGCCCAGCCGTTCGCGCTCATCGGATTGAAGGGCGTGAAGCCCGGCTGCGCTCCGCGTCTGCTCGAGATCGTGCGCGCGCAGGCGCGGCGTCTGGCCGACGGAGGGCTCGATCGGGCGCTTGTCGACGCGGCGCTCTCGCATGCGGAGTTCGTCATGCGCGAGCGCAACTTCTGGGACCGCCGACGGCGTGGTCATGGCGATGTCGAGCCTTGCGGGCTGGCTCTACGATGAGGACGCGGCCGTTTCCTACCTGCGCTACGAAGACGCGTTCGCCCGCTTGCGCGTCGCCCTTGACGAGGGCTACTTCTGAGAAGCTGATCGCGGAGGTGTTCCTCGACAACGATCACTTCGCCGAGGTCGAGGTCAGGCCGACCGAAGGCCGCGAGGAGGGGCCTCCTCGCCCGTCGTCTCGCCGCGCGCGCGGCGTCGTTGGATGATGAGCAGGCCGAGCGCATCGAGCGCGCCGTCGCTGCCTTGCGCGCGCAGCAGGAGGCGCCTGATGCGCCGGAGGACGTCGCGAAGCTTCCCCGCCTGCGCACCTCGGACATCGGCCCTGCCCCCGAGCTGCGAGAGGCGGTCCGCGAGAAGGTCGCGCTGCCCGACGGCTCCTCCGCGCTCTGCCTGCGCCATGACGTGCTCGCTCACGGCATCGTGTACACGTACCGGTATTACGATCTGTCGTGTCTGAACTTCGAGGATCTTCCCTACGTCACGGTGCTCGCCTTGGTGCTCGGAAAGCTGTCCACCGCCAAGCGAAGCGCGGCGGATCTCGACACCGCCGTGCAGGCGAAGCTCGGCAACCTGTCGTTTTTCGCCGAGGTTCACGAGAACGGCGACGATCGCGAGCGCGTCATGCCGAAGTTCGTGGTGAGCGCCTCGGCTTTGGCGGAAAACGTCGCGTTCGCCGCGACGCTTGCCGACGAGGTCCTTCTGACGACGGATTTTTCGGATCATGCGAAGGTCTACGACGTCCTCATGCAGAAGCGCATCGCGTTCGAGCAGAACTGCGTGAACGCGGGGCACGGCGCGGCCCTTTCGCGCGTCGCCTCGTACTATCTGCCTGCGGCGGTCGTCCGTCAGAAGCTTTCGGGCATGGACTTCTACGCGTTCCTCAGAGATCTCACCGACGATTTCGCCCGGCGCGCCGATGCGCTCGAGGGGAAGCTGCGCGACGTCGCCCGCACGGTGTTCACGAGCGCGGCGTGCGTGCTGTCCTTCACCGGATCCGACGAGGATCTCGCCTGCTACCTCTCCGCCCTCGATCCGCGCGCCCTGCCCGAGAAGACTGCGGCGCAAGGCGTCTTGCGGGCGCCTCGAGCCTGTGAACCGCCGCGAGGCGTTCGCGGTGTCGAGCGACGTGTCGTTCACGGCCGTCGGCTACGACAGGCGGCTGCTTGGCGCCGAGCACGCGGGAAGCCTGCTGCTCCTCTCGCGCATCCTGTCCTTCGACTACCTGTGGAACGAGATCCGCGTGAAGGGCGGCGCGTACGGCGCGGGGGTTCCAGGTGACGCGCGCGGGCTCGATGCGCTTCTTACACCTATCGCGACCCGCGGATCGACGAGTCCATCGGGCGCATGGCGGCTGCGGGGCGCTGGATCGAGTCCTTCGCTCCCGACGAGGCCGAGATGGAGGGCTTCGTGGTGAGCGCCGTGGCGGGCCTCGACGCGCCTCTGAAGGCGAGGGACCTCGTCAGGCGCCAAGACGGCATGTACTTCGGGAGTACACCTCCGAGCAGCGGGCGAAGCTGCGCGTGCAGGTCGTCGAGGCGCAGGCGCAAGACATACGCGCTTTGGGCCCTCTGGTCGAGCGCGTCGTGGATTCGGGCTGCGTGTGCGTCGTGGGCGGCAGGAAGCTCATCGACTCGATGGAGGAGGACCTTCACGTGGTCGATCTGTTCGGCGTCGGCGCCTGCGAGGCGTCCGATTGCGAGGAACGTGCGGAGGTCGGGTAGCGCGTCGGAAACCGCGTCGCGCATCTCGCGGCGCGGCGCGGTATAATTATCAATTTGCGATACCATGCGTTGGGGAGGTTGCGAAACGTGTCCGAGGAAAAAGTTCACCCATATCGCCGTGACGGCTGACGACGATGACGATTTCGTGATCGAGGCGGGCGTGCGCGGCTCGCGCCTTTCTGCGCCGCCTGTCGTGGACGGCGGCGAGGGCGAGGCGACCGCTTCGGCGGAGCAGCCCCGTCCGACGACGGACGGAAGCGCTCGGCGCGCTCACACGCGCACGGAGCAGGCGCAGCCTTCGAAAGGCGATCGCGGCGCGTATCGTGAAACCACGCTCGAGGATCTCGAGTCGTCGAAGATGCCCGCGGCGCAAAAAAGGCCGTCATCGTGCTCGCGGTGATAGGCATCGCCGCCTTCATCGTGTGGTACCTGATGCGCTAGTCCCAAACGACCTGATGCGCTAGCCCCGAACGTAAACGATAAGAGACAGGAGGGCGGCATGCCCCTTCACCGAAACGAAAGCGAACGAGGTTCCCGCGGCTACGACGAGGGGAACGCCATCGGATTGACGAGGGCGTTCTCGCCGATCTCCGAGGATGCGCCCGAAGGGCGCCTGGGCGAGGGGTGCCCCGTCGGCGTTTGAGACCGCGGCTTTTCGCATGCCCGACGCGCTTCGGATGCGAGTCCTCTGAGCGAGGAGGACCTCGAGCGCGACGAGATCAGGCGCGCCCGAGCAGGGGCAAGCACGCCCGGCACGCGCGGCCCGAGCAGGTAGAGCGCGCGGAGGCGTTCGACGAGGAGACGGTCGAGTCCGGCTTGAAGAGACGTCGCTCGAACGCGCCGGGAGCGAGGTTCCCGAGTACCTGCGCAAATCGCAGCGTATGCGCCGCGTGCTCATCGGCGTGATCATCGTGCTCATCGTCCTTCTCGCCGCAGGGGGCGTTCTTCACGTGGCAGCTCGTGCAGACCGCCCAGACCGCCGCGGTTCAGCAGGTTCAAAACGCGGGCCAAAGCGTTGCGAGCGCACCCGGCGAGCAGGGGGTCAAAGACGCGTCCACCGCGACCGCGCGCACGACGACCGTTCCCTATCTGGTCTCGCTGCTCGGCAAAACGCAGCAGGAGGCGATCGACGCGCTCGCCCACGGCGCTCAGGTGTCGAGCGTTCGCGAGGTGAACGAGGAGGGCAACCCCTGTTAAATCCGAGGCCCGCATCGTGCTGACCGAGGAGGCCTCCGACTCGCTTTCCGGCTCGCCAACGGTGTATGCGGGCATGGACGAGGAGGGCGTCATCGTCCAGATCGGCTATTCGGCGCCGACCTCCGCCCTCGGCTTCGGCTCGCTGAGCTTTGCCGACGCGGTGAGAAACGAGCACATCATCGAGAAGACGCTTGCCGAGGCGGGCGTCAAAGTCGACGAGGGCTCGGTGTCCCTCCCCGATGACAAGATGGCGTATTCGACGTACGCGACGGACGGAACCACCTTGACGCGCGAGTACGCGTCGTTCTCGGACGAGGCGTCCATCGACGGACGGTTCACGGTTGGTCTGCGGTTCTTTCCTACGACTACGCCACCGCAAACGCCACCGGCAACCTCGCTAATACGGTGAGAACCGTGTACGTGTACGTGAATGCGTAATTCTTTCAATTAGACCTTGCACGACCCATCGCTGCGCGTTATACTAATTAAGCTGTTTAATCAAGAGGGGATTCGTTCTCCCACCTGTTTCGGCGCGGCTTCGCAGGTGAGCGCGATAGCTGCTCAAAGAGCCCAGGCTCAATCACGAGATAACCGTCCGCGAGTGCCGTCTGATCGACTTCGAGGGAAATCAGATGGGTGTCTATCCGTGTCCCAGGCCCAGCGCATCGCCGACGATGCCGGTTTGACTTGGTGGAGATCGCGCCGAACGCGAAACCGCCCGTATGCCGCATCATGGACTACGGTAAGTTCAAGTACGACCAGGCCATCAAGGCCAAGCAGGCGCGCAAGAACCAAACTAAGATCGAGATCAAGGAGATGAAGTTCCGCCCGAAAATCGACGTGGGGGACTACACCACCAAGAAGAAGCACGTGCTGCGCTTTTTGGAGGCCGGCAACAAGGTGAAGATCACCATCATGTTCCGCGGTCGTGAGATGGCTCACCCGGAGCAGGGTCTCTAACGTTCTCGAGCGTCTCGCCGAGGATCTCAAGCCTTACGCTACGGTCGAGTCCAAGCCTAAGATGGAAGGCCGTAACATGCTTATGCTGCTCGCCCCGATTTGCCTCAACGGCGAAGAAGAAAAAGCGATACCAAGTAACTAGTGTTCTGTAACCGATTAAGGAGTATTTCATGCCTAAGATGAAGTCCCACAGCGGCACCAAGAAGCGTTTCCGCAAGACTGGTACCGGCAAGCTTATGCGCGCCAAGGCTTTCAAGAGCCACATCCTGAGCAAGAAGTCCACCAAGCGTAAGCGTGGCTTCCGTCAGGAGACCGAGCTCGTCCAAGGCTGACACCAAGACCGTCAAGTCGGGCCCGTAATTCGGCCTTCGCTAGTAATCAAGGAGTGATAGAACATGCCTCGTGTAAAGCGCGCTCTATTCCGCTCGAAGAAGCGTCGTACCGTCCTCAATCGTGCCAAGGGCTACTACGGTGCGAAGTCTCGTTCCTACCGCGCCGCGAAGGAGCAGGTGCAGCATTCGCTTCAGTACATGTACCGCGACCGCCGCAACAAGAAGCGCGAGATCCGCTCTCTGTGGATCACCCGCATCAACGCGGCTGCCCGCATCAACGGCCTGTCCTACTCCGTGTTCATGAACGGCCTCAAGAAGGCCGGCATCGCCCTCGACCGCAAGGTCCTCGCCGACATGGCCGTCAACGATCCCGCGGCTTTCGCCGCCATCGTCGAGGTCGCCAAGAAGGCGCTGTAATCGACCGATCTCGCTTTTCGAAGCCCGTCGCTTTCGCGGCGGGCTTTTTTTGCGTTCAGGGGCTCGGCGGCAGCGTTCGATGAAAAACAAAAAGCACCGCCGCGAAGCAGGGTGCTTGCGGTCGGCGCCGGCGGTCTTAGATGGGAGCGGCTCAGCCACGAGAGCGCAGGAGGGGGTGCTCTCTCGCTAGGCTGATGCTACCAGCTTCTCGGCGATGCGGTCGAACGCCGCATCGACATCTTCCTCGTCGCATTCCTCGTCGTCTCCGTGAACATGGCAAAGCGATACGGCTCCCATGAGCGTTTCCGTGACGTACGATTCGACGACTTCGCGTGACGTGCCGTCGACGCCCGGCAACGACCTCGATGCCCGAAGCGCAGAGCTCCTCGGCCATGTCCATGTCGATGCCCTTCGTGATAATGGCGTCGAAACCGCGGCTGCTGACGAGTTGAGCCGCCTCGTGGCTGGTCACGCCCATGTTGGGAAGATTGCGGCAGTCCGTGATGACACCTTTGTTCACGGTATAGCACATGCAAAGCTGCCGCATCGAGCAGCGTGCGATGACGTGCGAAGTCCATCGCAGGCAACTGCAATCTTCATGTAGAATTCCTTTCCCCAACTAACGCATACAACAATACCCGCCCTCAGGTGATGCGCGCCCGACGTTGCGGCGAGCGGGGAAGAGGGGGCGCTAAAGGGTCGGCAATCCCAGGTGAAGGGCGGCTTCGCCGTTTGCTCGCGCCGAGCGCGGGGTCGCATCATCGCGCTTTGGAAAGGGAAACGCCCGCCTCGTTCCAAAGCTGCGGCGCAAAACCGCAGCTCATTCGGGAGCGCGGGCGTTTGAATCGTTATTTGCGGCGGTTCTTGCGTCGCTGCTCGGCAACTGCCGCGCGATGGGATCGGCCGGGCCTCATGTCGGCGCCGCTTTGCCGAGCGCCGCGTGCGCCGGGCCCCTGCGTCCGCGAACGCCTGCCCGATCCGGCGTTGCCGCCTCCTGCGCCTTCCCTGCGCCTTGAGCGCTCTTCGACGAAGGGGCGGGGGTTTCGTCCGAGAGGCTTTGGCGGGAGACGTCGCGCGTTGCTTTTCCGCGTCGCCCTTCTTCGCGGGCTTTCTCTGCCCGGGTGGTTTCTCGACGCGTCTCGCTCCTCGGCGGCGCGCTCGCGGGCCTTCTCCTTGCGGCGGTTCTTCTTCTTGAGCTCGCGCGCTGCTTCGGCCAGCTCGGGGTCGGCCTTCGCCGCGGCCCTTGTCGCGCGTGCGGCGGCTTCCTCGGCCGCTGCCTCGAGGTCGAATCCCTCGACGCTCATCGTCGGGATCTTCTTCTTGGTGAACTTCTCGATGGCGGCGAGCTCCGCTTTGTTCTCGGGGCTGACGAACGTCACGGCGAAGCCTTCGCGCCCGCGCGCCCCGTCCTCCCGATGCGGTGGACGTAGTCCTCGGCCTGAACGGGAATGTCGTAGTTGACCACGTACGACACCTCGTCGACGTCGATTCCGCGGGCGAGCACGTCGGTTGCGACGAGGATGTCGGTGGTGCCTGCCGCGAAGTTGTCGAGCGCGCGTTTGCGCTGGTTTTGGCTGCGGTCGGAGTGTATCGCCTCGGCGGCGAACCCTGCCCGCTTGAGCTTGCGGCAGGCCGCGTCGGCGCGGTGCCGCGTCCGCGCGAACACGATGACGCGCTGCGCTCCGCGCGATTTGAGGAGCGCGATCAGCAGGGCGGGCTTCAGCGCATGGGGAACCTCGGCGATGTACTGCTCGACGGTGTCGGCGGTTTCCCCTTGACCGCGATTTGGACCATCGCGGGTCGTGCAGCATCGATCCGACTTGGTCCATGATCGATTTGTCGACGGTCGCCGAGAACAGAAGCGTCTGCCTGTCCGCGGGCGTTGCGGCCACGATGCGGCGCACCGAGGGGAGAAAGCCCATGTCCAGCATGCGATCCGCCTCGTCGAGCACGAGCGTCGTCACTTGAACGAGGTCGACGGCCTTCTGGTTCATGAGGTCGATGAGGCGCCCGGCGTGGCGATGAGCACGTCGACCCCTTTGGCGAGACGCGTGATCTGCGGATTGACGGCGACGCCTCCGACGACGGTCGCGATGCGATGCGCGGTCTTGGCCGCCATCGTCGAGCAAACCTCGGCGATCTGGATGGCGAGCTCGCGCGTCGGGGTGATGACGAGCATCGAGGGCGATTTCGAGCGCGTGGACTTCTCGAGCTTGTCGAGGGAGGGCAGGGAGAACGCGGCCGTTTTGCCGGTTCCCGTCTTAGCCGCGGCGATGACGTCGCGCCCTTGCAAGACGAGCGGATGGCCTGGCTTTGGACGGGCGTCGGCTCGCGGTAGCCGAGGTTCTCGACGGCTGCGAGAGCGGTCTTTGATAAGCCGAGGTCGGCGAAGGTCGTCATACGGTTTTTTTCCTTTCGATTGCGTCAGGTTCGACGCGGTTAACGTGTGGGCGGGCTTTCTGCCCCAGTAGAAATGGAGGAAGTGCTTTTTTGCGAAGCTTCGCGTCTTCGGACGGCTCGCGCGCCGCAAGGTCGAGCGTCGCCCGGCGATGTCGATCGCGGCGTCGGGTTTGCGCAGGAACGACGCGTTGATCAGCATGGCGTGCGTGGACTCGGGGTGCTCGTTGACATGGCGAAGCGTGTCGATCAGCTCGCGGGAGGTCGTGACGTGCAGCGCGGCGCCTGTCGCGGTGAGCATGCGCACGTTCGCCTTCTCCTGACCGTAGGCGCGTCCCATCAGGATCATGGGCACGCTCGCGCAGAGGCACTCGGTCACCGTGAGCCCGCCGGATTTGCAGATGACGAGATCGCTGGCGTTCATAAGCGCCGCCATCTCCTCGACGTAGTCGAGCACCGTCACCGAGTCGAGGTCGTGGTCGGACACCGTCCTGCGCAGATGGAACGCGTACTCCTCGTCGCTTCCCGCGACGATCACGAGGTGGATCCCCTTGAACGTGTGCAGGTAGGGAATGAGCTGGTCGAGCGATTCCCTGAAATGCACGTAGGGCCGCGGCAGCTTGGCCCCGGCAAGCGCGAGCACGACGCGCTTGTCTTCGGGAAGCCCGAACGCGCGCCTTACCTCGCCGCGGTCGTAGGAGGTGCGAAACGCCGGGCGCGTGGGGATGCCGGTGATGAGGATGCGGTCTCGGGCACGCGCCGCGGGCGCAGCGTCTCGGCCATGGACTCGTTGGCGACGCAGAACAGGTCGGTGTGCAAGTGGGGCCACAGCCCCTCGGCCTCGTAGTCGGTCGGAACGCAGGTTATGGGGAAGTCGAAGCCCGTTATCATGCGCGCGCTCACCGCGACGTTCGCGGCCGTGATGTGCGTGCAGATGATGGCGAGGGGTTTCTTCTCGCGCACGTAATCCACGAACTTGGGGTACATGACGGCGGGCCCAGGCGGTTCCGCCTGCCCACAGAAGACGCCCGGTGAGGGTGTAGCGCCAGGTGAGATCGTAATAGGGGCGCGTGAAACCCGTGAACATGGAGGCGGTTTTGTCTCCGTCGAACACGATGCGGCCGAAATCGAGGATGTCGAGAACCTCGACCTTCAGATTCGGCGAGACCCGGCTTTCGGCGCCATCGACTCGTCTGCACCCTCTTTTGAGCAGATCGAAAGCCTGGGCGATGGCGTTCGCCGCGCTTCGATGGCCCGACCCGACCGATGCGTGGACGACGAGGACCACGGGCGGGCTCGGTCTTGGCGGTAGGCTCTTCGGGTGCGGAAAGATCGCGCTCGGGGCCTGCGACGTCCGACGTCGTGTCGGCGACGTCCCGCGAGCTTGCGCGTTCGAGATTGGGTTTCGTTGCGTTGGGCGAATTCATGACGTGTATCATGGCGTATTTGAGGGTGAACGTTGCGCCCGATCCGGCTTGAGCGCCGGCTGCGGTTGGAAAATAATGGGATTCGCCTCTTTGCGGGCTCAGCCTGGGAGCCATTCGGGTACGATAGCTGCGTTTTGTGATTTTACGCAGATCGAGGAGCCGACCGTGTCATCCACCTCTCAAGTTGAAGAGCCCATCTCCGACGAGCGCTATCAGGCGGCGCTGCGCGGCGAGGGCGTCGCCGTGCTCATACCGTGCTACAACGAGGCGCCCACCATCGCCAAGGTGGTCGACGACTTCCGCGCGGTGCTGCCCGACGGCGACGTCTACGTCTACGACAACAACTCCACCGACGGCACCGCGGACATCGCCGGCGAGCACGGGGCGGTGGTGCGCCGGGAGTCCCGCCAGGGCAAGGGCAACGTGGTGCGCTCGATGTTCCGCGACATCGACGCCGAGTACTACCTCATGGTGGACGGCGACGACACGTACCCCGCCGAGGCGGCGGCCGCGCTCGTGGCGCCCCTGGCGGCGGGGAGGCCGACATGACGGTGGGCGACCGGCTCTCCAACGGCTCCTACGGCGAGGAGAACGACCGCGCCTTCCACGGGTTCGGCAACGATCTTGTGCGCTGGCTCATCAAGGTGATCTACGGCTACGCCTTCGATGACGTCATGACGGGATACCGCGCCTTCACCCGCGCCTTCGTGAAGACCATGCCCGTCATGAGCGGGGGCTTCCAGATAGAGACCGAGATCTCCATCTGGGCCGTGGACCGCCGCTGGCGGGTGGCCGACGTGCCCATCGACTACCGCGACCGGCCCGAGGGCTCTACTCGAAGCTGTCGACCTTCGGCGACGGCGCCAAAGGTGCTCATGGCCATCGCGAGCCTGTTCCGCGACTACCGCCCCATGGCCTTCTTCGGGTGGCTGGCGCTGCTGTTCGCGCTGCTCGGCCTGGCGGCGGGCCTGCCCGTGGTCTGGGAGTTCTTCGCGACGGGGCTGGTGGACAAGCTCCCCTCGGCGGTGCTGGCGGTGGCGCTCGTGATGTGCGGGGCGCTCTCGCTCACGGCGGGCCTCATCCTGGACACGGTGGCGAAGAGCTCGCGGCGCGCCTGGGAGCTCGAGGTGTACAAGGTGGCCGGGCGCTCGCTCGCGTCGCCGTCTCGAACGCCGGGCGTCTGATCGTAGCCGCCTCCCGTGCGTGGCGGGGGCGGGCGCTCCGGACGGTTGACTTCGCCCGCGCTGTCGTTTCAGGGGTGCTTCGGAGGTGCGTCGCCCGAGCGGGGCTTTCGAGACGGCGGCGGTGCGCGGGTGCGCTTCCGAGAAAGAACGCTTCACTCCATGGTGCGCGCCGCCGCCCGCTATTCATCGTAGCTTTCGAATGAGAAAATAAAAGACCTGATCAGAGGTTTGTTTTCTGGTACTATGGTATGAAGGGGAGAAGATGTAAACCTCTGTTTACATCTTAGGTGCGCGCCGTCGCGCTCGACTTCGGCCGGCGCCGACGGGGGCGCGCGGCGTTCCGCGCGCCATCGACGCGCAGCGGTTCGGCGTAAGTTTCCGCGCTTGCGCCCGCGCCGCTGCGAGGCGGCTGATAATTTGAAAAAGTTCATGACCCCCCTTGCATGCACGCCCTGCCTTTGGCATACTGTTTAAGCTGTTTTTTCGCAGCTTATACGTCCCCATAGTCTAGAGGTCAGGACGCGGCCCTTTCAAGGCTGAGACACGGGTTCGATTCCGTTGGGGGCACCACGAAGTTCGCGCAGGTCGGAGGCTTGAAGCTTCCGACCTGTTTTTTTATATGACGTGACGTCGCGTGACAACTCGTGACATCCGTCGGTTTTCCACCGTTTTCAGGCGGTCCCCGAGGCTTTCGCGATCGCGTCGTCCATCATCTCGGCGGTCTTCTCGTCGCGGTCGCCCTGCGGCCTCACGTAGTAGTCCGACGTGATCCCCATCGACGCGTGCCCGCCCTGCGGGAGACGTCGAGGAGGTCCGCGCCCGAGTCGTAGGCGAGCGTGAGGGACGTGTGGCGGAGGTTCTTCAGGCTGATCCTCTTGACCCCCTCGGGGAGCGAGTCGCGCTCGCGGATGAAGCGGTGCGTGAGGACGGCGGGCTTCATCCTCGTGCCGTTCTCGTTGCGCTCCAGCGGCCCCGAGGGCGGGGCGCACTCCTCAGCCTTTCGAGGAGTATGCGGGGCATGTGGACGCGCCTGACGCCGTTCTCGGTCTTCGTGGGGCCGTTCAGGTCGCCGACCGCCGTCGGGACGATGGAGTCGTCGACGGTGACGACGCCCGTGTCGAGGTCGACGTCCTCGACGTCGAGGGCGATCACCTCGCCGCGCCTGAGGCCGCATCCGAGCACCACGAGGACGGCGGGCTCGATGAGCGACCCCCTGAAGTGTTCCACGTACGCGACCACCTCGGAGGCGTTGAGGACGTCGGGGCGGTACCTCTCCGTCCTCGGGGGGCTTGACCCTCGCGACGGGGTTGTCCTCGACGGCGTCGTCGTACACGGCCATCTGGAACACCATGTGGAGCGTCCTGCGGGCCTCCTTCTCGATGCTCGGGGACCCTATGAGGGCGAGCGCGCTCCGCACGTCGGAGGCGGTCACCTCGCCCATTGGCTTCGACCCGAGGGAGGGAGGACGTGCTTCTCGAGGCGCCTCCTGTACGTCTCGTAGGTGAGCTGCTTCACCTCCGACTTCTTGCGGGGAGGAACTCCGCCTCGACGTACTCCTCGAGGGTCATGTCGGTCGCGGGGATCCCCTGAGCCTTCGCGAGCATGAGGCCCTTGGCCCGCTCGGCGTCCCTGCGGCCCCCTGACCGTCTTCGTCATGCGCCGCCGCTTCCCCGTTTGAGGATCCTCGGCAGCTCGACGTACACCCTGTACCGCTTCCCCTTGTCTAGCTCTCTACGACGCTCGCCTGCGCTGATCTCATGGCGGCCTCCCTTCAAGGCGTGTCTGGGCTGGCCCCTCGGGGGACTGTCGGCTCCCGAGGGCGCTCGGGGCGTTTCAGATGCGGGTTATCTGGTAGTCGGACCAGACGGCCTTCCCGAGGATCCTAACCTCGGGCGCGTCGGGGTCGGACGCGTCGATGACGCGCCGCTTGTGCTCGGGGTTCGTAGAGCGCGGCTCGAGGGGATCACGACGTCGTCGAACACCTTGACGACCTTCACCGTGGCGTCGTCTCCGTTCACCTTGACCACCGCTATCTCGTCGTTCCTCACGGGGAACCTGTCGGCGGGGGCTATGTAGACGTAGGACCCCTCCTGCAGGACGAGGTTCATGCTGTCGCCCCTGACGACGACGAAGAAGCCCCCGGGAACGCCTCGGCGACGCTGCTGGGAAGCTCGTGCGTCTCGCCGCCCGTCTCGATCGCCTCGGAGGGGTCGCCCGCCGCCACGAGGCCGACGACGGGGGCGGAGGCCGTCATGCCCGAGGGCGCGGCGATGCTGTTGCAGAGGCCCGTGGACTTTGCGTAGAAGCCGTCAGAGAAGCCGAATAGGTCCTGCTCGGTGACTCCGTAGGTATCGCAGATTCTGAGCATGACTTCCTTTTTGTCTCGGAAGCGTGCTTTTCGACTCCCATGACGATACCGTTCCTTGAAGAATATCCAAAGAGTCTGCGAATTCCTGCTGTGTCTTTCCGCTTGCCTCGCGTATGGCTTTGATGTTCTTGGAGAAGCTGCTGATATCCATGTGGCACCTCGTCTTAAATGATCGATGCCACTATTACATCAAGAATTAAAAATATTAAATAGCGTTAAAAATGATATTGAATATGATGAATATTCGTTTAAAATAATAGTAGCAACGAAAGGGGTGTGAGATGGTTGTAGAAGCTCAGACGGAGAGTCCACTCGCCGACGCGAGAAAGTCACGCCTGTGGACACAGGCGCAGATGGCAGAAGCTATGGGCGTTTTCGGTGCCGACCATCGTCAAGATGGAGAAAAGCCCAGATAGCTTGACCGTTGACGAATTGGGTAAATGGTATCACGCGATGTGGCCTGACGGAAAGGCGATCATAGAGAAGTGGATCGATGATATTTTTTTGCACTGAATTATTGTTTTAAACATATAAGGAGAAGAAAGATGAAGTTAAGCAACGTGAAGGGGTACGCGGGGACGGTCAAGGCCATCGCCGAGGAGAAGTTCGAGCTCGAGGAGAGCGGGGCGAGCGAGGCCGAGGTCGAGAGGGCGGTCCACGACATGGCGAAGCTCATGTCCGAGGCTCTGGTCGTGGGCTACGCGCAGATGCGCGAGGACGTCGACGAGGCGCTGGGGAAGCTCGTGCGCGGCGAGCTCGTCGAGGACGGCGGGGTTCGGGCGAGGTGATCGGGTACGCCGTCGAGGTCATGGCGAAGGAGATCGGCGCCGCGAAGGCCCCCCGCCGCGAGGCTCTGGGAGAAGGCCATGAGCTGCATCTCGCTGCTGGCGACGCTTGAAGGCTCGTCCTTCAGGGCGGTCGCGTGGATGATCGCCTACGAGCTGAGGGAGATCGAGGAGCGGGCGGAGGCCGAGGGCGTCGGCTACTGGTCTGAGGACGGCAAGCGGGCCCGCAAGGGCGTCAAGGCGCTCCTCGAGAGGAAGGGCTACGAGATCGTCGCCGAGGACTTCGAGTTCGACGGCGGGGCCGTCCCGTTCGTCATGGAGGACGACGGCTACCTCGTGTTCGTCGAGGTGAACGCGTCCGACGACCCGACGGCCGACTTCGACGAGATCGAGGCAGGCGGGATGACGAGATCGGAGGTCGAACGGGCGATGATCGCGTACCTCGAGGGGCACGAGAGGGAGGACTCGCCCATCCGTTTCGACAGCGTCTGCATACGGATGACGGGCGAGAAGAAGGCCGTCATCCGTCATCACATCAACTGCATGGAGGCGATGTGATGGAGACGCTGCTCACCTGCCGGCAGGTCTCGGAGGCGTCGGGCCTCCCCGAGGAGTTCGTCAGGTCTGCCTGCCACCGGGGGCCGATGAACCACCCGCTGCCGCACGTCAGGTCGGGGGCGAAGCGGCCCGTCATACGGATACGGATGTCGACGTTCGAGAAGTGGTTCGAGGAAGAGGAGGCGAGGCCGAGGTGAAGAGGTGGAGCGCCGAGGAGGACGAGATCGTGCGCGACTTCGGCTCGCGCGGGGCCGCGAGGTGCGCGCGCATCATCTACGAGCGCACGGGGGTGCGGAGGAGCACCCAGGCCGTCAGGCGGCACGGGTACAGGATCGGGGCGTGCATGGTGCGCCACGAGGTCTGCCCGAGATGCGGGGCGACCGTCGCGTCGCTCGTCAGGACCTCGGGGCTCTGCCGAGAGTGCAACTACAGGCTGCTCGCAGAGGAGCAGCGCGAGGAGTCGAGAAGGATCAAGGACGAGCTGAGGAGGGAGCGGGGGCATGAGCAGGCGAAGCGCGAGTACGACACGGCGAGGCGCGACAGGCAGCGGGCGAAGAGGCGGTGACGATATGGACAGATTGTGGAGTTGTCACTCCATTTGTCAAGTCGCAGGTCAGAGACGCCGTTTTTCTCGAAGTTTCCGCGAGCTGCTCGACGAGGCGTCGTTCAGGGCGCTCGGATGCCCCGCCGACGAGGGCCTCAGGACGGCGGTCGCGGCGGTCGCGGCGGTCGCGGTCGTCGTCGGCGTTCCCGCGGTCGCGTCCGTCGTGTACGTAAGTTTTTTCATCTAGGAGGAGATAGAAGTGGAAGAAGTCTACGAGGCAGAGATCGTCGAGGAGAGGCGCGAGCTCGCGGTCAGCTGGAAGGTAGGGGAGATCAGCGCGAACTTCGACGCCCTCGAGGCGCGGGTCGACGCGATCCTCGCCGACTACGAGGGCTGGGAGCCGAACGCCGACAGCGCGGCTGACGTCAGGCAGTGCGCGAGCGAGCGCAAGTACCTGAACGGGCTCGCGAAGCAGCTCGACGAGCGCCGCAAGGCCGTCAAGGAGGAGTACACGCGCCCCCTCGCCGCGTTCGAGGCGCGGGCGAACGGGATACGCGACAAGATCAAGGCGACCGCCGCGCGGCTCAAGGCCGTCGAGGACATGGCGGCGCAGGCCGAGAGGGACGCCAAGTTCGAGAAGCTGCGCGAGGGCTACGAGGCGTACGCGGGGGTCCTGTGCGACCTGGTGCCGTTCTCGTCGATCCTCGACGCGAGGTGGCTGAACAAGTCGACGTCGATGAAGAGGGCCGTCGAGGAGATGGAGGGCCGCGTCGACAAGGTCGCAGCCGATTGGGAGGCGCTGAAGGGCATGGGCCTCGAGAACGCGGGCCAGGCCGAGGCCGAGTTCTTCCGCACGCTCGACCTGGGCGCGGCGGTCGCCCTCGACGCCCGCGTGAAGGCGGACGCGGAGCGGATCGAGGCGGCGAAGGCGTGCGTTCCGCAGCCCGGGCCGCAGCCCGTCCCCGAGTTCGATGAGTCGTTCGTGTACTTGATCGCGGTCGAGGCGACGGACGCGCAGAAGAGGAAGATCACGGACGCGCTGAAGAAGGCGGGCGTGCACGGGCGGGTGGTCCGCACGAGGCACCTCTCGGTCGACGAAGCGCTGGCTCATCTGTAGGAGGACCGAATGAGAGAACTTGCGAAATACGAGACCGAGAGCGGCCTCGTGACGATAACGGACGTCGACGTGAAGCGGGTGCTGTGCGACAACCCGAACGTCACGGACGCCGAGATGAAGCTGTTCGTCGAGCTGTGCAAGGCGCAGAAGCTCAACCCGTTCACGCGAGAGGCGCATCTGGTGAAGTACGGGCAGAACCCGGCCACCTTCATCGTGGGTAAGGACGTGTTCACCAAGCGGGCGCAGCGGAACCCGCGGTTCAGGGGGTTCGAGGCGGGGCTGTCGATCAGCACGCGCGACGGGCGGATGATCCGCCGCGAGGGGAGCATGACGCTTCCCGGGGAGCAGATCGTCGGCGGGTGGTGCCGCGTCCACGTCGACGGGTACGAGGTCCCCATGTTCGACGAGGTGAGCTTCGACGAGTACGCGGGGAGGAAGCGCGACGGGTCGCTCAACAGCACGTGGCGCGGGAAGTCGGGGACGATGATCCGCAAGGTCGCAATCGTGCACGCCCTCAGGGAGGCGTTCCCCGACGACCTGGCGGGGCTTTACGACGGCAGCGAGATGCAGGTCGATGAGCTGCCGCAGGAGCCTGTCGAGGCGGCCGTCGAGGCTGTAGAGGCGGCGCAGGGCATGGCGGACGCCCCCGCGGGCATCGACGAGTGCGAAGGATACGCGGAGTACGAGGAGGAGTTCTAGGAATGGGCATCAACAAGGCGATCATCAGCGGGAACCTTACCCGCGACCCCGAGCTTCGGCAGACGCAGAGCGGCATGGCGGTCATGAGCATGGGCGTCGCGGTGAACGACCGCCGCAAGAACCAGCAGACGGGCGAGTGGGAGGACCGCCCCAACTTCATCGACTGCACCATGATGGGGAGCCGCGCGCAGAGCATCGCGCCGTACCTGTCGAAGGGGACGAAGGTGGCGATCGAGGGCAAGCTGCGGTGGAGCCAGTGGGAGAAGGACGGCCAGAAGCGCAGCAAGATCGAGGTCGTCGTGGACGAGATCGAGTTCATGTCGAGCCGTCAGGTCGCGTCTCCCGCCCCCGCTACGGCGCAACCGGCGCCTGCTCCCGCTTGCGCCGATCCAGCGCCTTACGCCGCCCCTCAGGCGGCTGCGCATTACGCGCCGCAGCCTTACCGGACGCCTCGGGAGTACCAGCCCGCGCAGTACCAGCAGCCGAGCGTGTACGACGACGACATCCCGTTCTGAGAGGCCGAGGAATGAGGTACTTCGAGCACGACGTCGACGCTTCGGCCGACGATAAGATCATGGCTCTGCGCATCGAGCACGGCGGCGCGGCGGTGGACGCGTACTGGACGGTTCTCGAGATGATCTACCGCGACGAGAGCGATGTGGTCGTGTCTTGCAACCGACCGGAAACCAAGTCGCTTTGCCATCGGTTGTGCATCGACTACGAGAAGCTGTCGGAGTGGCTATCGGAGATGGCGTCGTTGGGGCTTCTTACCGTGCACGATGACGTAGACGAGCGCGGCGAGCGCGTCGAGGTGTACGGTTCGACGCGTGCTTCGGCGAACATAGAGAGGTACGAGGCTCGCAAGGAAACCGCACGTGAGAACGGGAAAAAGGGCGGAGGAAGCCTAAGCGGAGCCGAGCTAAAACCAAGTCGGAGCCGAACGGGAACCAAGCTGGAACCAAGTCGAAAGCCGATGGTAACCCGACCCCTAACCCAACCCGAAACTAAGGAAAGGAAAAAGGAATATCTAAAGATATTCCTAATAACCCCCTAACCCCCCTTCGATGCTCTCGGACGATGACGCGGAGTTCGCCGCCGAGGCCCTGGGGATCTTCAACGCCATCACGGGGTCGGGCGTGCTCGCCCTCGACCCCCGCTCGTGGGACAGGCTCGCCGTGATCCGGGCCAGCGGAAGGACGCTCGACGACGTGAGGGCGGTCGTCCGCTCGAAGCACGCGGAGTGGCGCGACGACGACAGGATGCGCCGATTCATCCGCCCCTCGACGCTGTTCGGCGACAAGTTCGAGGAGTACCTCGCGGCGGCTTCGAAGGGGGGCGGGGACTTTGCAGAGTACGACTAGGGGCGGGGTCAGGGACGTGTCGGGGATCGCGCTGCCGCCGAACGTCCGCTGGGGGCGGTCCCTCACCGTCTGCCCCCACTGCGGGAGGCCCGCGCCGATGCCCGAGGCGCTGCTTAACGGGCGCTGGGTGCCGTTCGTCCCGTACCCCCTGCGACTGCCCGCAGTCGTCGAGGGTCAGGGACCGCGAGGAGGGGCGCGGGGCGGCGCGGCGCGTCAGGGTGCCGTCGAGGTTCGAGGGCTGCGGCGCGGCTTCCTTCGCCGACGTCGTGAGGTCGGGACGTGGCGTGTACCTTCACGGCCCCGTTGGGACGGGGTAAGACGGCGTCGGCCTACGCGACCGCCGAGGAGCTCTCGGCGGAGGGGTGGCGCGTCGAGGTGACGAGCCTCGGAAAGCTCAGGTCCGAGCTCGACGACACGTGGGGCACGCCCGACACCCAGGCCGCGCTGTTCGGGCGGCTCGCGGGGTGCGACCTGCTCGTCCTTGACGACCTTGGCAAGGAGGCCCCGACCGAGGCCACCGTCTCGATGCTGTACAGGGTCGTAAACGACCGCTACGAGCGCCGCAGGCCCGTCATGGCGACGTCGAACTACCCGAGGGGGCGGCTCGCAGAGCGCATCCGCAGGGGGGCCGACGACGAGACGGCGAGGGCGATAGCGTCGAGGCTGATCGAGATGACGGAGGCCGTCGAGATGGGCGGCGAGGACAGGAGGCGGCGATGCTGATACCCGATCTTCAAAGCGCCTTGGACAGGGCGAGGCGGGGGGTGGCCGAGATCGAGCCGCTGGGCAGGGCGAGGGCCGAGGCCGAGCGCGACTACCGCGTCGCCCTGCGCAAGGCCGTCCTCGGGCTGAGGGCGCGGGGGCTTCCCGCCTCGGTCGCGACTGACGCCGCCAGAGGGCAGGACGAGGTCGCGCGGCTTGCGTTCGAGAGGGACTGCGCCCAGGCGGTGTACGACGCGAACTACGAGGCGCTTCTCCTCGCCAAGAAGGAGGCGGGCCTGATCGAGGCGCAGGTCGAGAGGGAGTGGCGCGGGTGAACGAGTTCCAGCGCGCCCTGATGGACAAGCCCGACGTCAAGGCGGTGGACGGCCTCTGCCCGTTCTGCCTGCGCCCCGCGACGAACAGGCACCACGTCGTGCCGAGGTCGCAGGGAGGGGCCGACGGGCCTCTGGCCGAGGTGTGCGGGCTCGGGAACGCGTCGGGGTGCCACGGGCTGCTGCACTCGAGGATGCTGCACCTCGACTGGCGCGGCGGGTGGGTCTACCTGATCACCGACGAGCCGACAAAGGACCACGTCGCGATGGAGATGGACGGGTGGGAGCCCGTGATCGGACAGGAGGGGGCATGAGCTTCGGATACGAGGACGAGGACTGGGTCGACCCCGACGAGGGCGGCGGCGCGCCGTGTTGCGAGTGCGAGTGCTGGGATCCGTGCCCGTGCGGGTGCGGCGAGGGCTGGTGCGAGCGGATGCGCGAGTTCACCCGCCGCGACGAAGCATGCGACTAGCGGAGATACGGCTGGAAGCCCCTCTGAGGCGATCTGAGGGGCGGTTGACGGAAGAGCGGAGGAGTAGTTGATCGTGTTTTACGGGAACGGGGTCTCTAAGGGGGTCGTGGGATGCACGCGTCGTCGCTGAGGTACGGGCCGATCCTGGGGGCGGGGAGCGACAGGGTGCTCCCGTCGTCGGAGGTCCGCGTGAGGTACTTCGACCCGCGCACGGGCGAGCCGTGCGAGCGGAAGCCGAGGCCCCTCGGCAGGGACAGGGCGGCAGAGCGGATCGCCGCGCGCGACGCGTGGGCGGAACGCGACAGGGCCTACAGATCGGCCGTGGACGAGGCGGCGAGGTTCAGGCCGAGGCGGCCGCGAGGAGGTCGTCGCAGAGGAGGGGCGGCAGGAGGCCGCACCCCGTCGTGGTCGACGGGGTGGCGCATCCGAGCGTGAACGCCGCCGCGAGGGCGATCGGGTGCGCGCAGTCGCATCTGAGCAGGAAGCTGAACGAGGGCGCCGTGGAGCACATGGGGCACAGCGTCATGTACGAGGAGGACAGATGAGTGAGAAGAACGACAGCATCGAGCGCATATTGGATGACGCGGGGAAGACAGCATGCGCGCAATTCGGCTTCGAAAACAAGCCGTGCGAAGGGTGCCCGTCGAAGTTGATCTCCAATAGCTGCCGTATTGCGCAGAGGATCGACCTCGTCAACCGCACCCGCGCCTTGTGCGGGCATCAGCTCCCCGAGGGCGTGGAGTGGCCGCGCTTCGAGGACGGCGAGCTGGTCGAGATCGGCGACGCCTACGAGAAGGGCAACGGGAGAGCGGGCACGGTCACGAATCTGTTCTTCCGAGCATATGACGGCGTGCCGACGTGGGTGATCGGAAAAGGCGGTGGAAAGCTGTTCGTGAAGCACGGCGAGCGCGTCAAGCGCCCCGAGAACCCCGAGCACGACACGCAGGCAAAGATCGACGCCGATGCGGGGAAGGGCGAGTGCGAGTACTTCGGCTGGTATCAAAAGCAATGCGAAGACGACGGCGGATGCCCCGCGTTCAGCGTCGACGATACTTGCGAAGTCGTCATGATCCGCGACCTGCTCCGCAGACAGCGCGAGCTGTGCGAGAGGGAGGCGGTCGAATGAAGGTCAAAGACCCCAACGGGAAGGTCAGAAAGGTCGTCTACGTCCCGAATATAGACGGCTTCGGGGCACGAGCCTACGTGCGCGTCGGCCTGCTGAAGAAGATCGAGAACGTCGCCGCGGGTCGAAATGCGGTTGACAACCTCGTCAGAAGGCTGGAGGAGCGAGGCTGGGAGGTGGTGGACGAATGATCGAGTTCGCTGTTGCCTTTTTCATTCTGATCTGCGGCGTGATCGTCATTGCGGCCGCATCATATCCCTTGACGTCCGACGAACACGACTCACTCTCCGATTTTGTTCGACGGCATCGAAAGCTGAAAACGCCCCCGTGCGACCGATGCGCCTATTACGTCAGGGCGTTGACCGTGGATTACTGCAAATGCCCCGACGTCGTCGAGCTCGCGTCGCGAAAGAACGGGATCAGCGTCAAGTGCACGTCAATAGACAATGCGCGCGGAACGAGGCGCTGCAAGTTTAAGGAGAAGGAGGAGGCTGAATGATCACGAACGAAGAGCGCCGCGAGGTGGCGGCGAGGCTGCGCGTGCTCGCGTCGCACCGCGAGGTCGACAAGGATCTGTTCCACGACGCGATCGGGGTGCGGTCGGGCGGATGTCTCGACGGCTACGACCCCGTGAACGTTATGGAGTTGGCCGACCTCATAGAGCCGGAGCCTAGTCCGACTTGTCGCGATGACGGAGCCGGAGTGTTCCGATGCGCGAGATGCGGAGCGTTCGTCAAACGCGGATCGGTCATGGACTGCTTCGGCTCGATCCCGATTCGCTTCTGCCCGAATTGCAGCGCGAAGGTGGTGGGCGAATGAGCGGCGATAAGTACTGCCCCTTCGCCGGCTACAACCCTCCATGCGGATGCTGCATGATGGCGCTTCGAAAGAACGGGATGCTGTTCTGCGGCTTCGCATGGGACTCTGCTACGCAGACCCATGGCGGCAGAGGCAATGAGAACAAAGATTACATAGGCCACAAGTTCGGGCCTTGGATAGAGAACGGTTTAGCGGTGGATGAATGATCGTAGGAGAGGTGGCCACGTTCCCCCGTCCGCGATCCGACGCGGGGCAGGCGCGGAAGATCATCGAGGAGGCGTACGAGGTGTACGACGCGCTCCGAGACTACGAGGAGGCGGCCGACGGCCCCGAGGGCTACGCGGAGTTCGCCAAGGACGCGCTGCTTGAGGAGGTGGCCGACGTGGTGACCGCCTGCGCCAATCTCGCGGCGGCGTTGGGCGCGGAGGACATGCGCCCGTTCCTGCAAATGGCCGAGTTCCGCAACGAGCGGAGGGCGGTACGAATGATGCGGCGAGACAGGGAGCCGACGGTGGCGGCGCTGGCGGTTCTCCCACGGCCATCAGTGGCCGTCGGGACGGTTGCCGCGGGGCTGTGCGTAATGTCGGCGTGCAGGGAGGTCGCGAGAATGGTCGTAGCGGCCGTGGGCTGAGGTGCGACACGGGGGGTACGATCTTCTCGGACGGTTCCCCCTTCAAGCCGTTCCTTTCTTCTCCTGACGGGTCGCTGCGGCCGTCGCCGTTTCCGGTATAATGATACGAGGAGGGGGTGGCGACATGTCGACAGAGGCGCAGAAGAGGGCCGTGGCGAAGTACCAGAGGGAAGACGACCCAGATAAACCTCAAGTTCTCGCCGCGCGAGCAGGAGATCTTCACGAGTGGGTGAAGAAGCAGGGCGGCACGGCTTCGGGGGTACGTGAAGGACCTGATCAGAAAAGATATGCAGGAAAGATCGTAACAATTCCTTGATATGTGTTATAATAATATCAAAGGGCGGGGGAAAGGTTCTGGCCATGGACGAAAGGCACGAGGAAATGGGAATGACCGAGCAGCAGTTCGCGAGCTACCTCAACCAGTTGATCGGGCGGTTCGAGGACGCGATGGAGATCGATGACGACGAGAAGAGGAGGGAGAGGCTCGAGGAAGATCATCGACGCGATCAAGGAGGACCGCGACAGCAACATGTAGCCCACGGGGGGCGGTGAGGCCGCCCCGCAGGCGGCGCCCGACCAGTCTTGGAGGACATCGGGCGCCGCCTTTCATTTTAGCACGTACGCCGAATCGCCTTTAGGCGGCGGGCGATGCAGCGCCGTGTACCTGTCATTCGATGCCGTAATCTTCGAGCGTCGGCTCGAGCCTCTTCATGCTGTGATCGACGAGCTTCGCTATCTCGACTCCCGAAGCTCGTACCGTACGCTTTCAGGTAGTTCAGTATCGCACGCTCGACGTCTTCGCGGTTCGTTATCTCGTAGGATTCCAAATCGCCGTACTCGTCGCCGCCCGCTCCGTATGCGACCGTAATGAACATGTGCTCATCATCGCATCTTCTGTTGGCGAACACGTTGAAGTCGAACGAGCTCAGGCTGTTCATTATCTCGTCGTATCTTGCGGCGCGTTCGGCAATCGATGCGTTTCTTTTGGTCTTGCGCGAGGCAAGAACGCCGTTGCGTCCGATTATGCGCATGATCGCATCAGACGAAAGCGGGTCGGCCCATTCTTGCGGTATGCACGGGTTGAGGAGGTCAGGGGGCATATCGTCTCGCCGAACAACAGTATGCTCGACGCGATGAGGAACGACGCCGTCGGCTCCTGCTCGCCGCGTTCGATCCTGTACAGGGCGGCGCGCGAGATCTTGAAGCCGATAGCATCGAGGTCGGCGACGAATTCCTCGGCTTTCCTGTAGCCCACCTCTATGCGTTTTTGACGGAGCAGCGCGCCGTACATCGTCTTCTCGAACGCTGGCTGCATTTCATTCGAATCATCCATTTTGCACCTCTTTCGTTATTTTGTAATTATTGCCGATATTCACAACAAGTCACTAAATTAATATTTGTAATTAGTTACGAAATATGTAAATATATATGAAATAATGAAAGGAGGTGGGGAAATGAAAACGGCTTCGGAGAAGATCTTTCCCGACGGGATACCCGAGTTCCTGTCGTTTTCCGACTTCGGGAAGCTCCTCGGCGTGTCCGGACCGCAGGCTGCGAAGATCGCGCGGTCGCGTCCCGACATGCTGGTGACTTTGCCGACGATGAAGTATCAGAGGGTAAGATCGGATCTCTACTTCGAGATAATCGGAAAAAACAAGAGCCGCGCATAAGCGCGGCTCGGCAGATGCGACACCCTGCTTATCTTGGCGGGTAACAGGTGCCGCTAGCGCAAACCCTGTGCGTCAGAAGACGCAGAAAAGGCTGATTCATTATGGCACGTGAGCTTCAACTGTTCAACCACCCCATGTTCGGCGAGCTGCGCGTCACCGAGAAAGACGGCGAGCCCATGTTCGTCGCAAAGGACGCGTGCGCTGGTCTCGACATCAAAAACTCGGCAGACGCGCTAAAGCGCTTGGATGGAGACGAGAAGGGTATAGTTTCAATCTATACCCCATGGCGGTGATCAGGGATATGGTGCGTTACCTTCCCGATTGCTCACCCTCATCTTGGGAAGCCGCAAGAAGGAAGCCCGCGAGTACAAGCGCTGGGTCACGCACGAGGTGCTTCCCGCGATCCACAAGACGGGCGGCTACATGGTCGTCAAGGACGAGGAGACGCCCGAGGAGACGATGGCCCGCGCCCTCCTCATCGCCAAGGACGCGCTCGACCGCAAGGAGGAGCGCATCAGGGCCCTCGAGGTCGAGGGGAGGGCGAAGGACGCGGAGATAGCGCGCATATCGCCCATGGCGGCGTTCGCGGGAAGCGTGCTCGACAGCGAGGGGTCGTGCACCGTCACGGAGGCGGCGCGCCTCATGAAGCAGGTAGACCCCTCGATGGGGCAGCGCAAGCTGTTCGGCCTCCTGCGGGCGGACTCGATGATCGAGAAGCGGAGCAACATGGCGACCGCCGTCGCGGTCGAGCGGGGGTACCTGTACAACTTCGTCCCCGAGCCGTACGAGGACCCTCTCACGGGCGAGAGGAAGATGCGCAAGGCGTACGCGCGGGTCACGCCGAAGGGCGTGCGCTGGATGACGTCGCGCTACTGCAAGGCGGTGGTCGCATGACGAACGTGTTCGACGCGGTGTGCAGGTCGGCGGAGAGGGCGCGCGGGATCGAGGAGATCATGCTCGCGCTCATGGAGGACCCGAACTCGTTCGACAAGGCGCTGAGCGTGCTGCACGACGCGGCAGACGCGCTCGCGGGCGATCTCGAGGGCGTCAGGGCCGAGCTGAAGCGCCTTCCTGTCAAGAGGGCCTCGTAGCCCGAGACGCTCATTAGGCAGGGGTCGCATCTGCGGCCCCGCTTTCGCTTTCCTGCGACCTCTGCCAGACAATGGAGCGGTCGGAAGGAGAGAGCATGAAGGAGCAGCCGCTCATCGAGGTGACCGAGGTTCCCGTCGGCGACCTCGTGCCCTACGCGCGAAACGCGAAGATACACACGGACGAGCAGGTCGGCCAGATCGTCAAGAGCATCGAGGAGTTCGGGTTCAACGACCCCGTGGGGGTTTGGGAGGACCCCGAGGGCGATCTGGAGATCGTCGAGGGGCACGGGCGCGTCCTCGCGGCCAAGAAGCTCGGCTTGGACGTCGTGCCCGTGATCTACCTCAACCACCTCACGGACGGGCAGAGGCGCGCGTACACGCACATACACAACCAGCTCACCCTCAACAGCGACTTCGACTACGACAAGCTGCTTGACGATCTGGCGGACCTCGACGGGTTCGACTTCGAGGAGTACGGGTTCGACGGGCTCGAGGTGGACGTCGACGAGGTCGAAGGGGGAAAAGAGGTCAAGCCCTCCGTGCCGTTCGCGGAGACTCTTGACGAGGAGAACAATTACATCGTGCTCAAGTTCAAGACCGACATCGATTGGATCAACGCGCAGAGCCTGTTCGGGCTCGAGAAGCAGAAGAGGCTCTCGGCTAGAAAAGACGGGGCCTTGTCCGACGGAATGACGCATGTTGGCATAGGGCGCGTCGTCGACGGAGCCGAAGCCATCAACAGGCTCACGGGGGTTCTGAAGGATGGACGTCGTTGTAACGTGCCCGTCTTACCGCCGACCGTATGTGAAGACGCTCGAAAGATACCCGAACACGAGGGGTCTACGTCGACGAGGCGGAGCTCGATGACTACGTTGCGGCGAACCCCGAAGGGTCGGATATAGTGGCCGTCGAGAGCAGGTACCAGGGAAACCTGTGCAGGATCAGGAACAGGATCCTCGACGTCGAGTTCGAACGCGGCGCGGACGCGGTGCTGATCATCGATGACGATGTGGACGCCGTGTGCAGGCATCAGAGGTCGGGCACGTTCGGGTACGCGAGGAAGAAGCTCGACGAACGCGAGCTGATCGAGCTGGTCGAGGCGGGGAGCCTGCTGTGCGATGAGTGGGGCTACAGGTTTTGGGGAGTGAACTGCGTGCTCGACCCGAAGGCATACAGGCAGACGACCCCGTTCAACACGACGAAATACGTCGGGGGGCCGTTTCAGTGCCACCTCCGGAACGGGATACGATACGACGAGTCTCTTCCGCTGAAGGAGGACTACGACATGACGCTGCAGCACCTCATGATGTACCGTGGCGCGCTCAGGCTCAACATGTACTACTACATAGGCGACCAGGCGAACTCGGTCGGCGGATGCGCCGTTAAGAGGAACATCGCGAGGGAGAGGCAGCAGTTCGACGCCCTGCGGAGGAAGTGGGGGCGCGCGTCATTCGCGAGGATGCGTCAAGCAGGAAGGCGTTCGACTTCAACCCGATCATGAAATCCCCGATACGAGGAGTTTAGGATAAAGCCCCTGTTCAGGGCTTTATCCTTTTCGTGAGACAGTCTGGCGATAATATCAAGCATGGGAAAGCCTAAATGCACAACAGAGGCGATAAAGGACGCTGCCAAGCTGAAGGCGAGCGGCGCGACGAACCGCGACATAGCGGCTTACCTCGGCGTGCACGAGGCGACGTTCTACCGATGGGTCAACAAGCCGACCACCGATAACCAGCGCGAGTTAGGCAAGGCTCTAAAGAAGGTCGAGGCGAAGTACAAAGCGGCGCTCAGGTCGAGGATCATCGAGGCTTCGCAGGACAAGTGGCAAGCGGCGGCTTGGATGCTCGAGCGGCAGTACCCCGACGAGTACGGAAGGGTCGAGAGGTCGAAGCCGAGGACGCGTCGTCGGACGCGGTGGACGAGTTCCTGAGGGCGTGGCGGGATGATTAGGCCGAGCGCCAAGCAGAGGACGCTCGCGCACTGGTGGCACCGCCCGTCGACAAAAGACTGACGCCGACTACGTAGCCGACATGGCCGACTTCGTGCGCGGGCTGGGCAAGCCGCCCAAGTTCATCATCGACCCGAGCGCCACGAGCTTCATCGCCGCGATGCGGCAGGCCGGGTTCAAGACCAAAAAGGGGCGCAACGACGTGGCCGACGGCATACGAGAGACGGGCGTGTGCCTGGGAAACGGCACGGTGCGCATCTCCGACGCCTGCGCGGGGCTGATAGGCGAGCTCGGCGGCTACTGCTGGGACGCCAAGGCGGACGGCGACAGGCCCGTCAAGGTCGAGGACCACAGCTGCGACGCGCTCCGTTACGGCGTGGCAACACTGCGCATGTACAAGCCTGCGAAAGAGCAGGTAAACCCATTTTTTGAAGGGAGGTAGCGGCTTGTCTAAGGGGCCTTTGGTGACCGATGGCGACCTCAAGGCGGCGGCGTCGGCGACGGCGTTCGCGGCAGACGCCATCGAGCGGCACATGTCGAGCGAGATGTACCGCAACGCCGTCACCGCGAACGAGTACTACCGCCAGCACAACGTCACGATCAACCGTTTCGTGCAGAAGATCTACTCGTGCTCCG
>VOFH01000180.1_pt1 | contig 80000 bp, 94 predicted proteins | sample 5384091 | NCBI WGS metagenome assembly VOFH01 (sample SAMN12384727, study PRJNA508395) | human gut metagenome | isolation source: healthy gut G | host: Homo sapiens
TCGTCACGCAGCAGGATGGCGCGGACATAGGTCGCGAAGGCGGCAGGGCCGGCAGCCTCGGCAAACGAGACGCCATGGTAGGAGGGGTTGGGCTCAGCGATCTGGGCGTACTTTCCGCTCGCCTTCCAGTCAAAGTTGCCGCCATCGACAATCACGCCGCCCAGCGAGGTACCGTGGCCGCCAATGAACTTAGTTGCGGAGTGAACGACGATGTTGGCGCCGTGCTCCAGCGGGCGGAACAGATACGGGGTGCCGAAGGTGTTATCGACGACAACTGGCAGACCATGCTTCTTGGCGATCTCGGAGATGGCGTCGATGTTGGGGATGTCGGAGTTGGGGTTGCCGAGCGTCTCGAGATAGATGACCGTGGTGTTGTCCTTGATGGCGCCCTCGACCTCGTCCAGGTTGTGGGCGTCGACAAACGTGGTCTCGACGCCAAACTGGGAGAGCGTATGCTCCAGCAGGTTGTAGGAGCCGCCGTAGATGGTCTTCTGGGCAACCACATGGTCACCGGCCTGAGCAAGAGCCTGCAGGGTATAGGTGATGGCAGCAGCACCGGAGGCGACGGCGAGACCTGCCACGCCACCCTCGAGCGCGGCGATACGGTCCTCGAAGACGCCTGTTGATGTTGAACGGCTTGCCGGAATAATCCCAGAAACGCATGTGGTACAGTTTCTCGATCGCCCAGCTCGACGCATATTCCAGCGTGCATGCGAGCACGCCGCTGGACAGGAACAGCGACAGCGGATTGTTCACGTCATGCAGCAGCACGACGACCAGCAGACCGCCGAACCCGTAGATCGGGCATATCGCCCGTTGAGCATGCCCCGATCCTCGAACCGCTTGCGCAGCACGACGCTCAGGCCGGTCTCCCACACCCATCCCGCGAACGAGTACGCCAGCCAATACAGGAAGAAGCGTTCCACGACAATCAGAACATCCATAGGCGTCATGGCATCCTCCTTGCTATCATGCGGACGGAACCGCCGCACCGGGCTTCGTCCCGTCGTCACGTGTATCAGACAACTCTAGCGCGAGGCGTCACGTTCCGGCTTCCGCTCCCATGCCGTCGATACGATGCAGGTGGCACTTCCGGCCGCCCGCCACCGGTGGCGCGCTGGGCGGGACCGCGTTACGCGGTGTGCGCCCGACGATGCTAGTCTCTGTTGTGTATCGTCATTGCCTACCACCAGTAAGGGGTGTTTCCGAATGACCGATGATGTGACGCTGTATGACCGCGACCCACATTACATTCCGCGCGTGGCCGCCGTGCACGACATGTGCGGGTATGGCAAGTGCTCGCTGACCGCGGCGATCCCGATCCTGTCGGCGGCCGGCTGCGACGTGTGCCCGGTGCCGACGGCCCTGTTCTCCGCACACACCAAGTACGCCGTGTTCACGTTCCATGACACCACGGATATTCTCTCCGGTTACTTGGACGCCTGGCGCAAGGAGAACGTCGAGCTGGACGGCGTGTACAGCGGCTTCCTCGGCTCCCCCGACCAGGTGTCCATCATCCAGCGCCTGTACCGAGAATATCCGTCCGCGCTGCGGCTGGTCGACCCGGTGATGGGCGACGCCGGGCAGATGTACCCGACGTACACGCCGGAACTGTGCGAGGCGATGGGGGGCTCTGGCGGACGGCGCGGACGTGCTGATGCCGAACCTGACCGAAGCGAGCATCCTGACCAAGCGCGACTACCCCGGGCAGGATCTCGATGATGCCACCGTGACCGAACTGCTGGACGCGCTGCTGGGACTCGGTGCCAAGAACGTGGTGCTCAAGGGCATCGACCACGGTGACGGCAAGATCATCAACTACGTGGCGAGCGCCGAAAAGGGCGCTGCCGAGAAGGTCGAGCTTGTGCACGACAAGCTGCCGTACATGATCCACGGTACGGGTGACGCTTTCGCGTCCGCACTGTGCGGTGCGGTGATGGCCTGGCCGCGGCCTGGCCGAATCGGCTCGGATCGCGGGCGAATTCGTACGTCATGCAATGGAAAGCACCCGCAATCAGCCGCATTTCGAGGAGCGCGGGGTCAGTTTCGAGCTCGATCTCGGTGAGCTCACTTCGCTGGTGAAGTGAGACCGTGCCGCAAAGCCGGCAAAACGGAACTGCGCCGAAGCCCTGGCTGGTAGCCTTCGGCGCAGTTTTGTATCAGAACCACTCTGACTCGGGACCAAGGAATCCGGCCTGAGGGGAAGGCGTCAGGCCACTCCCGTATCGCAGCTCTCAGTATTCGCGCGTCTTGGGCGGGAAGTCATTGATGTGCACGGACTGCCACAGGATGGAGGCGTGAGGTGCCGATGAAGCCTCGGCATCGGCGGCATCGGCCATCCCGATCATCGAATGTGCGAGGAAACGTTCGTCGTCACGCGCCGGATAATCGAGCCTTTGCAGGGGAGCCGCGCGATTCGTGGCGCGCCTCGGATGCGCGCAGCATGGCTTCGGCGACAGTGTCAGGTGCCGTACCTCCCAGATCGCGGTTATCTCCTGATTGAACGCGGGCGTCTCCGAATGCGCCGTGAGACGGCTGGCGCGGGGACGGATCACAGTATCGAGCAGGTTCAGGGCCTCGCTGATGGAACGGGCGTCGCAACGCACCGCCAGCGCATGTTCCATCAGCGTTCCCAGATCGGCGGCGAGCCGATACGGGTTGTCCTCCTTGGAACCGGGCTGCGCGGAAGCATTTGAGCCGCCGAGCTCCGCTGTCTGCGGCATACCATCAGACGTATCGTCTGCCGCGTCATCGTCCACGTCCGGTCTGCCCGCAAGCATCGTGGCGACATCCTGCTTGCGCGAACGGGCGACGTCGTCCACCAGCGCGGCTGCCGCCTCGGCGGGACCGTCATCCGCATCGGCGCCGCGCATCGGGTCGTCGACCGGCGACTGTGCGATGCGGGCCGCCAGCGACTCACCTGCGCGCGTGCCGAACAGGCATGCGTCAAGCAGCGAGTTGCCGCCCAGACGGTTCGCCCCATGCACCGACACGCACGAGCATTCGCCCGCGGCGAACAAGCCCTCCACGACCGTGCGGCTACCGGAATCGGCGTCGCCGTTCTGGCTCCCTGACTCCGCCCAGCGATACACCTCTCCATCCGTGGTGATCGGGATGCCACCCATCGTGTAATGCGCGGTCGGTTTGACCGGCACCATGTCCTTGGCCGGATCGAGGTTCGCGTACGCCTTGATGGTCTCCACCACCTGCGGCAGCACCGCATTCATATGATCCGGATCGATGCCGGTCATATCGAGCCACACGCAGTCCTTCGGACCGTCCGGGTCTTTCGGGTCCGCGACGCCGCGTCCGCCGTCGATCTCGGCCATGATCGAACGGCTCACCACGTCACGCGCAGCGAGGTCGCGATGCTCCGGCGCATAACGTTCCATGAACGCCTCGCCGTCGGCGTTGCGCAGCACGCCGCCCTCCGCACGGGCGGCCTCCGACAGGAGTATGCCCGTGTGCGCGAGACCCGTCGGATGGAATTGGACGAATTCGATGTCTTCCAGCTGGAGTCCGGCGGACAACGCCAAGGCCATGCCGTCGCCGGTCAGATCCCATGAATTCGACGTGGTGTGGAACAGTCGTCCTGCACCGCCGGTGGCGAACATCACGTTGTGCGCATGAATTGCGTGGGTGACGCCGGCGTGCGTGTCATAGGCGACCACGCCCGCAACGGCGCTCCCCGACTTGTCAAGCACCACATCGGTCACGTACCATTCCTCGGCGAATTCGATGCCGGCCGCGACGCACTGCTGCCACAGCGAGTGCAGGATCTGATGGCCGATGCGGTCCGCCGCATATGCCGCCCTGCGCACGGGCATCTTGCCGAAATCCGCGGTGTGACCACCGAACCGTCGCTGCGCGATGTGGCCGTCATCGGTGCGGGAGAACGCCACGCCCATACGCTCCAGGTTGATCACGGTCTGCGGGGCGTACTCGGCGAGCAGCTTGGCCGCATCCTGATCGACCAGCCAGTCGCCGCCCTTGACGGTGTCGTAGTAATGCCAATGCCAATCGTCCTGTTCCACATTGCCCAGACTCGCCGCGATGCCGCCCTCCGCTGAACCGGTGTGCGAGCGCAACGGCTGCAGTTTGGATATCACCAGGACCTTCGGCTCGATGCCGGACTCCTTCAACTGTTCGATGTCGGGGAGTGCATCAGCCCCAGCGCCGCCGACAGGCCGGCCGCCCCGGCGCCGACGATTACCGCGTCATACATTTCTTCCACATGTTTCGGACTCATATCCAAGATTGTCGCACAAGGGCTGACGTTCGCCGCGCACGTGACGGGGGCACGGCGGATAATACCGTTCATGGAAGAAATATCCGACAGCACGACAACGCCCGGCAATGCGGCAACATCCAACGGCACAGCGTCATCCGGCAGCACAGCGTCGTCCAACAGTGCGACATCGTTCAACAGTGCGGTGTATGACATCGTCCGGCGGATCCCGCGCGGAGCGGTCGCGACCTACGGCCAGGTCGCGACGCTGGCCGGCCGCCCCCGCAATGCGAGGTTCGTCGGCTTCGCGCTGCACGCCAATCCCGAACCCGGCGTGATTCCCTGCCATCGCGTCGTGTTCCGTGACGGTTCGCTGGCGTCCGGCTTCGCGTTCGGCGGCCCGGAGCGGCAGCGCGCGATGCTCGAAGAGGAGGGTGTGCCGTTCATCCCGCCGCGGGCGGGCCACGACAATGCCGGTGACGGTGGATGGCGTGTCGACCTGGCACGATGCCAATGGCAGGCGTAACGCACGCCAAGGTGCCATGCTTTCGCCTGTACCATCCGCCACGAGTAAGTATCGTCATCATGATCTCCGTCTCCCTCCGGTTTCCGGAACGATGGAGATGCGACCGTTCTCGACGGTTATCAGTCCGATGAGCTCCATCGTCCCCAATTGCGAGAGCACATGGGCGACCAACTCATGCATGCCGCGTTCCGGCACCGCATCCGCTCCCTTTCCTTCTGTTGGCTTCCCTTCCGTTGGCCTCCCTTCCGTCGCGCCCGTCTCCAGGCCTTTTTCACCTGACCGGGTGCGCAGCTGTTCGGCGACGGATTGCGCGGTCGGAGCTATCCGCCGGCGACGGCACCATCGGATGGCATCGATGATCGCCCGCTGGCTCTCGGTCATCGCCGATGACCTGTTGCCGCCCGATGGGCTGCTGTCGCGCAATATGCCGGCATCACGAGGCGTCCCGACATCGCAGTCCGAGCCGTCTTTCCGTTGAGTGGCCACGTCGTGAAACGACTCCGGCGGATGCGGGGCATGCCAGACGTCATCCATGTCGGCGACGGAGCACACGATGGTGGCCCGTTGCTCCTGAATGAGCCGGTTGCAGCCACTGTTGCCCGGCATGTCAATGTTGCCGGGCACCGCATGGATGTCCCGCTGCAGTTCGCTTCCCCAGTTCACGGTGTTCAGCGCCCCTGAACGCAGTCTCGCCTGAGTGACCACCAGCGTTGACGAAAGCGCGGCTATGATGCGGTTGCGCGACAGGAACCGCCTCGCCTCCGGAATGGTTCCCGGGCACAGTTCGCTGACCAGTGCTCCCGCGTTTTCCGCAATCCCGTCGAACAACTCACTGTTGCACTGCGGCGGCATGGTTGAGGCCTCCGGCGAACACGGCCACCGTGCGCCCGGCCCGTCCGATGCCGTACGCCCGCATCGCGTCAATGCTCCCCTATGGGCGGCGGCGTCCGCCCCATGGCTCCCCCTGAAACCACCAGATGCCCGGCTTGCGCGGCATGCACGGCTATGTCCGTCGTCAGTCGGCGCCCATACTCGTTGACGCCGCGCGAGCCCACGATGCCGACGGGCTGCGGGCAACTGGTCAATGCCGCGCGATCGCCACTGCCCCACAGGCACAGCGGGGGCGCGCAACGACCCAGCAACGCCAGGTCGTTGAGACGGGTGGGCCACCATACGTCATGCGGCGCGATGATCCATTGCCTCCCCTCCATGGTGAACCAGCCGCAGAGATAATCCCTGTCCCACGTGGGGAGAGTTCGCAATCGTTGCTGCCATTTCGCCAACGCGGAGCGAAACGAACGCACCGCCTGCGGCGTGGGCTTGCTCCCCCATCGGGTCATGCCGATGCAGAACGCCTGCTCGATGACCTTCCCCGCGCCGGCCGACGTGCGCAGTTCCGGGTCGCTGTCCCGGATGAGGGTGAGCGCTTCCCACGCATCGGCCGTGCCCTTGAGGAGCGCGGTCATCAGCGCGTCTGCGGTATTGAGGCAGAATGTCAGGATGGCCCGAGCGAGCGTCTCCTCGTCAAGGTTCCAGCAAAGGCCGCTATCCGACTCGCATACAGTCATGACATCCTCGCTCTCAACATGATGCCTTGCGACATCTCGTCCGGCCCCGGCGACGTTTTGCCCGCCAGATCGGCCAGCGTCCATGCCAGTCGCATGGCCCGATCCACTCCACGCAGGCTCAGCCGATGCGACGCCAGCGCCCTGTTGGCGAGTTCCAGCGCCTTCACCGACGTGTTGGCGCGCATCCACGACCCCGGCACTTCGGCGTTGCAGCCCCACCGTATTTGGAATACCGTTCGCCGGCCGCCGCCCGCGCCGCGATCACCCGCTGCTGCATGACGTGGCTGCCAATCGAATCGCGGGTCGGCGCCGAGGCTATGCACGGGACCGGCGGCACCTCCACCTGAATATCAATCCGGTCGAGAATCGGACCGGATAGTCTGGCGAAATACCGGATACGGTCCTTCTCCTTGCACACGCAGCGCTCCCCGTTGCCGTAGGCGTAACCGCACGGGCACGGGTTGGCTGCCATGACCATCTGGAACATCGCCGGATAGTAGGTCGTTCCCTTCGTGCGAGACAGGGCCACGTACCCGGATTCCATCGGCTCGCGCAGCGTCTGCAGCGTCCTCGCGGAGAATTCAGGGCCTCGTCCATGAACAGGATCCCGCGGTGGGCGCGCGTAATCCCCCGGCATCGCAAGCCCTGATCCGCCACCCACCAGCGACGCGGTCGACGCCGTATGGTGAGGCGCCTCGAAGGGCGGCATATCGGAGATGCCATAATGCTGCAGCGTGCCGCACAGGGAGCGTATCGACGCCACTTCGAGCTGTTCCTCCGGCGTAAGCGGGCACATGATGCTCGGCATCCTGGAGGCCAACATCGTCTTGCCCGAGCCCGGCGGGCCGGTCATCAGCAGATGGTGTTTCCCGGCCGCCGCCACCTGCAACGCCCACTTGACATGATCCTGGCCGACCACCTCGCTCATGTCGCCCAATCCGCTGAAGGCCGGCGTGTCCTCGACCGTGCACGAGACCGTCGCCCGGTCGACGCCAAGCGTATACGACGCTCGGCCTCCCGCCAGCTCGATGAGTTCGCCCACATGACGGACGCAGGTCACGTCCATCTGCGGCACCAGGCGGGACTCGTCCTCGTTGCCGTAAGGCACGATCAGTCGCCGTATCCCCCGCTCCTTGGCATGCAGCATGATCGGCAGCAGACCATGGATCGGCAGCACGGTGCCGTCGAGGTTCACCTCCCCCAGAACGATCGTCTCCTCCAGGCTGTCGTGCGGAATCGCCCCCGCCGCGCTCAGCACGCCGGCCCGCGATGGCGAGGTCGTGAGGCGCCCCGCTGGCGAGGTTGGGCATCGACGCGGGAGACATGTTGACGGTGACGCGGGTGTCAGGCCATTTGAACCCGCTCGCCTGACAGGCGGATTTGACCCGTTCCCGCGATTCGCTGAGCGAGGCGTCCGGCAGGCCGATGACGCTGAAATACGGCAGACCGGGCGAGATGAACGCCTGAATCTGGATGATGAAGGCCTTGAGACCAATCAGGCCGACCGAAAGGGAACCGCCGATAGCCATCAGAACGCCCCCGGTATGTGGTGCACCGACACCATGCCCGCACGCGCGACGATGGTGAGCACGTCGAACCGCACCCCGTATGCCTGATGCGGTGGTGGCTCGAGCAGCCACTGCACGCCGGCGCGTCTGAGATTCGTCTGCTTGTGCAGAGTGACGGCCTCCTGCGGCATGCCGAAATGGTCGGTGCCTGGTCTTGACCTCGACGAACGCGATGACGCGGTCGGGCGTCATCATGACGATGTCGAGCTCCCGTACCGCGAATGCCAGTTGCGCCCCAGAATCGTGTATCCGTGCCGTTCCAGCCAATCCGCCGCATATTGCTCCCCAGCACCCCAGCTGCTTGGGTTTGAGCGAGCCGTCGCACAGCCGGCACAGCATATCGCTCAGCCCCGCCACGGGAGGATCATGATCGGTCGTAGCGCCTGCGTGTTCCGCTCGGCTTGTCAAACAGGTGTCCATGACCATCAGTGCACCATAAAACCGCCTTCGACCACATGGTTTCGGCCAATGTGGTCGAAGGCTTGCCCTTCGGCGTGTTGTGGATGGAATGTGGACGAATATCCACTTATCCACATCGTCGGCACGACGACGATTCCGTGCGCGGAACCGAGGCATGGGCGCGCCCGCCAAGGCCATGCCTTATGGCAAACTGGTTGACGATTCTTTGACTTCAGGAGGCATATATGAGCGGCTCAAGTGACGCGCTGGCCACGGTGACCTTGCGGGTGAACAGGTTCACGCCGCGTCCCGAGCGTGATCGCCCGGCCCGCTCCGGCAGCCCCTTCGCCAAGAAAAGCTCGCCATTCGGCGGCGCCTCCGCTTCGGCGCGTCGGCGTCCCCGCGGCAAGCAGTGGGTTCAGGAGTACACTCTGCCGGTTCGCCGGGAGGATACGGTGCTGGACTGTCTGCTGAAGATCAAGCGCACCGTGGATCCGACCCTGGCGTTCCGTTATTCGTGCGGGCATGGCATGTGCGGTTCCGACGCGGTGGCGATCAACGGCACGCCGACGCTCCTGTGCACCGCGACCGTCGGCGACTGGGCGAAACCGGCGACGCCGATTCCCCTCGCCGATGACGAGGGATTCCGCCGCACCGGCGACGCGGGTGATAAGCGGAGCGCGGACACGACCGCTCCCGAAGGAAACTCTTGCGAAGACAACGCAGGCGCGCAATCCCACGAACTCGGCATCATCGAACTGGCACCGCTGCCGGGATTCCCCGTCCAGCGCGATCTGATCGCGGACATCGACCCGATGCTCGACCAGATCAGGAAGCTCAAGCCGTATCTGCAGGCCGATGGCGTGCTTGCGACCACCAGCGAAGGCAAGGTGGACGTGTTCGAATACCTTCAGCGGCCAGAGCAGCTGGCGAAATACGAGCTGCTCAGCAACTGCATCGCCTGTGGCGTGTGCGAGGGAGCCTGCCCGGTCTACGCCGGCGGCGACGCCTTCATTGGGCCGGCGGCCCTGATCTGGGCCTCCCGTTTCGTGAACGATTCGAGGGACACCGCAACCGACGAGCGACTGGACGCCATCGACACCGCCGACGGCGTGGCCGCTTGCCAATCCGTGCGCGCCTGCTCGCGCCACTGTCCCCGCGGCATCGACGTCGGCGAGGAGATGTGGCAGATCGTCGCCCGCGTCCGAGAGCGCTGACAGACCGAAACAGACATCATTCGACAACGGTTCAGGGGATTGTTTATGGATAAGACCTCATATGCGAATCTCGCCAGGGCATGGGAGTACGTCGAGAATCATGCCTATTCCCGGCAGACGCAAGCGCTGCTGGACGCGCGCGAACAGGCCGCCCAGTGCGGTCTTGCGCAGGGTTCCGCAGCTCAGGCGCAGCTGCTGCATACGCTGGCATGCATGATGCGCAGCACCTCGGTGATCACCATCGGCTCCGGCTCACTCGTGGAGATCGTCCAGCTTGTCGATGCGCTGCACGGTACCGGCCAGTTGACGGCGGTGGATTCCTCGACGCAGGGAATCGCGCTCATCCGCAAGATGTTCTTCGCCCTGTCCGACACGACACAAACGACGCTGCGCGCGGTGAACGCGCCGGTGAACGTGTTTCTGCCGCGTCTCAACGGCACGGATTACGACCTGATCGTCGTCTCCGGCGATGCGGCGAACTATTTGGACACGTTTGCCCAGGCGCCGCGGCTGCTCCGGGAGCACGGCGTCATCGTGTTCACCGACATGCTCGCGTTCGAGGGGGCGACGAGGCGAACGGCGGTGTACCCAATCCCGCCGACCGCAGCGACAAGGCGGTGGCCATGCGGCAATTGCTGGACATGGTTCAGGACGACGACCGTTTCGAATCCCTCTGACTCCGACCGGCACCGGACTGCTCATCGCCGTCAAGCGCTAGGAGGCGATCCGGCTGACCGCCACTTCCACGGCCTCGTCGGGGTCGTCCGTGATCAGTACCAGACTCGGGTCGAGCGGCGAGATCATGCCGTGATCCTGCACGGTCGACGTCAGCCATTCGAACAGGCCACGCCAGTATTCGGTGCCGTACAGGGACGATCGGCATCGACATGACCTTGTGCGTCTGCACCAGGGTCAGCAGCTCGAACATCTCATCGAATGTGCCGAATCCTCCGGGGCATACGATCACGCCGGACGAGTATTTGACGAACATGGTCTTGCGCACGAAGAAATAGCGGAAGCTCATGCCCAGGTTCACCCATTGGTTGAGCCCCTGCTCGTGCGGCAGTTCGATGCCCAGTCCGACCGATTTGCCGCCGGCAAGCGCCGCACCACGGTTCGCGGCCTCCATGATGCCCGGACCTCCCCGGTGATGACGGCCACGCCATGCTTTGCGATTCCACGCCCCATGCGCCGCGCCGCCTTATAGTCCGGGTCGGTGCGCGGCGTGCGGGCGGAGCCGAACACGCTGACCGCCGGCCCGAGCTCGGCGAGCGCCCCGAAACCGTCCACGAATTCCGATTGGATGCGCAGCACACGCCATGGGTCCATGTGCAGCCAATCGGTCTCCTGATTGGGTTTGAGCAGGTTGGCCGTAGTGTTGTCGTTCGGAATCATCGGGCCGCGCAGAATCACCGGGCCCCGGTGATAGGTGTCGCCCAACGGCGATGCATCCTGCTGAACGCCGGAGACGGCGGCGCGTACCGCCGCGTCACCCGTCTGCCGCCCGGCGGCCGATGATTTCCCTCGTTCGGCACCTGCCGCGGCGATGATGTCGTTCAGCGCGTTGTTCGCCGCCGCGTGGGCGAGCTTCTGCGCGGCCAGTTTACGCAGCTTCTTCTTGCCGCTTTTCTTCGACGCATCCGTTTTCGACATGATCACGCACTCCTTGTCTTGGACGTCTCCAACATACCAGCAGAAGCTCCGTTACGACGCCGACTCCAGCTCCTCCTTCTCGAACCGTTTGGACTGACGGCTCAGGAGGATGCCGCTGATGAGCGCCGCGATCAGGGATGCCATCAGCACGCCGAACCGTCCTTCCGCAGACAGCTCCGTGTTCGTGTAGGCCAGAGAGGCGATCAGGAACGATACCGTGAAGCCGATGCCGCACGCGCAGGCTGCGGGGAACATGTCGCGCACGCGCAGTCCCTTCGCCATCGTCAGCCCAGCCACGTGCGTGGACAGCCATGCCGTGATCATGATGCCGAGCGGCTTGCCGATCACCAGCGCCACGATGATGCCGATGACCACGGGCGACAGCATCAGCGCCGGGGACAGCTCGGCGAAGTGCACGCCGGTGGCGAACAGCGCGAATATCGGCAGTGCGAGCAGCGAAGAGAACGGCTGCAGCTTGCTCGCATAGCGTTGCGCGCGCGGCGACTTCTCACTGTGCATTTCACGCGACGGCGTCAGCAGGCCGACCAGCACGCCCGCCAGCGTGGGGTGCACGCCGGCCTCGAACATCATCACCCATGCCAGTACGCCTATCACGGCGACCAGCAGCCATGGGACGCGGCGCAATCTCACCAGGAACGCCCAGATGGCCGCGCATATGGCGATGCCGATGAACCAGTACCATGCGTTGAGCGACGAGAAGAACACCGCGATCAGGATGATCGCCAGCAGGTCATCGACCGTGGCGAGCGTCATCAGGAACGCTCGGATCGAACCGGGCATCGCCTTGGCGAACAACGCAAGCACCGCCAGCGAGAAGGCGATGTCCGTCGCTGTGGGAATCGCCCACCCCTGCGCCGCTTCGGCGAACGGGACATCCGCGCCGGTCGGGATGGTGACGATTCCCGGCGCAGGCGGCGCGAACCGGGAGAACAGGAGATGACCGTAATGAACAGCACCGGCGGCATCAGCATACCGCCCACGGCGCACAGCATGGGCACGGCGGCGGCTTTCGGATCGGCGAGCGAACCGGTGGTCAGCTCCTGTTTGAGATCCAATCCGACCGTGAGGAAGAATATCGTCAGCAGGCCATCCTGCGCCCAATGCCCGATCGGCAGGATGATGTTGGTGCCGGGAATGCCCAGCTGCGTCTCCGCCACCGCCTCGAACATGTGCGACGTCCATGGCAGATTAGCCAGGACCAGACCAGCAAACGCGAACGCGAGCATAATCAGGCCGGAAATACGATCGGACGCGGCGATTCGCCGGATCCTGGCCAAACCCTACCCGTGCTATTCATGAACCCTCAATTCCATACCAAGTGAACAGCCTGACGCGGACGTATGCCTGACATGTCAGGATTCGGTGCCATCAGACCGACTCCTCATTTTACAGACCCCCATCCCACTCTACGCCCCGGGCTGAGCCTAGCGAAGCGAGACCACAATCACAGGCGAGCCGTGAAGAAAACAGCAGAGCTGCTTGTAGGCGAGGGGGGGAGGAAGGCGACGGACAATCCATATCCGGCGAAAGTCCCATCTATTCGTCGCCGGATGGGACTTTCGCGGGAAAGGCGTGGGGATGATTCCCCGCCGATCGTCATCCGGCTATCGCCTGTACCACACCATGCGATTTTGGGGTGTTTTTCGCCTGGTGTGGCACACGGGATGGGAGCGAATCAGCCGGACGGATGGATAGGGACTGAGTATGGACTGTCCCGCCAGACTGAGAACCACCCCCAGTCATGCCGCGCATGCCAGCCCTCCGCCAGCGGGGACGATAATGTCGGGCGCCCGCTGTTTGCCTCACGACTCGCCCGCCGGCGGCGAGAGGCAATCCCGGTTGCCGAAATCAGGCGCGCTGTGACGGCGATGTTGTCCAGCACCTGCTTAAGCAGCGCCTTTCGGGCAGGCGAGGTTGACGCGCTCGAATCCAGCTCCGTTCTCGCCGAACAGCACGCCCTCGTCGAAATACACTCGAGCGCGGTCGCGCATGAAATCGCGCAGCTCGTCCGCCGAACCGAAGCCAAGACCGCGGCAGTCCAGCCATGCCAGATACGTGCCTTCCGGCTCGATGAGCCGAAGTCCAGGCGTGCGTTCCGCGAACTCGCGCAGCAGCGAAAGGTTGTCGGCGAGCACGCCCATGAGCGCATCCAGCCACGGTTCGGCCCGCTCATATGCCGCTTGGCACGCGACGAGTCCGAAATGGCTGACGGTCAGGCCGGCGATGTTCTCCGCCGCCACGTCGAACGCCCGCTTGAGTTCGGAGTTGACGGTGATGACGTTGGAGCACAGCAGACCGGCGATGTTGAAGGTCTTGGTCGGGGCGGTGAACTCATAGCAGTGGCCGGCGTAGCGCTCCCCCAGCGTGCCGAACATCGTCACGTCGTGTCCGGGGTAGGCGAAGTCCGCATGGATCTCATCGGCCAGAATGGTCACGCCGTGGGCGATGCAGATGTCGCCCAGACGACGCAGCTCGTCGGCGCTCCACACGCGGCCGACCGGGTTGTGCGGGTTGCACAGCATCAGCGCCGTGCACCGCGGATCGGACGCCTTGGCCTCAGATCGTCGAAATCCATGACGTAACGTCCGTCGTCACCCAGGATGAGGCGGTTGTCGAGTATGGTCAGGCCGTTGTGCTCCGCGGCGGCGGTGAAAGGATAGTAGACGGGTCCTTGCAGGATCACCTTGTCGCCGGGATGGGTGACCGCACGCAGTGCGGTGTTGACCGCGGGCATGACCCCGTCCGACAGGCTCACCCAGGCCGGGTCGATGTCCCAGTTGTGCCGACGACTCATCCATGCCGTCAGCGCGCGGAAATACCCGTCGGTCGCGTAATCGTATCCGAAGATGTCATGTTGGGCGGCTTCGACCAGCGCTTCTACGATTTCCGGAGCCGACTTGAATTCCATGTCGGCAACGGACATGGCGATCACGTCCTCGCTTCCCCACCCATGTCATCCTCGATCATGTGCCATTTGATGGATGTGGTGCCGCGCCGTTCGACCACGGACTGGAAATCGTACACGTCTGCTCCTCGTATGTATTCGATGGCGCCGGAACACGGTCGTGGGCGGATGCTCCTCGTTGCGCCTGTCTGCTGTGCGCCCATCCATTGGAAAAGCCCTCGGAAGCATTCGCTTTCAAGGGCTTTTTGTGCGCCGAACAGGATTCGAACCTGCGACCTGCTGATCCGTAGTCAGCTGCTCTAATCCGCTGGGCTACCGGCGCATACCGCGCATATTGAATTATGCACAACCGTGAATTGCTTCACGGCTCGTGCGCCAGACAGGATTCGAACCTGCGACCTGCTGATCCGTAGTCAGCTGCTCTAATCCGCTGGGCTACTGGCGCATGTTGTCTTGTTTGCGGCAACTCAAATAAATTACATCAATGTAATGACTTTAGCAACTTGGCGTGTCGCGCGCGTGTCGCGAACGTGCCGCGCGCGTCCCCGTCATGCCACGAGGCGCCGTTCCCCACGGCTTCACCAGTTTGGGCAGACCCTCACCCCTGACCGAGGCCGCGTCGACGATCACCTGCTGCACGTCATCCATGCCTGGAAGCTCGAACATCGTCTCCTCAAGGGTCTTCTCGATGATCGACCGCAGCCCTCGCGCACCCGTCCCGCGCGTTATGGCAGTCGACGCGATGGCGTTCACCGCCTGCTCCGTGAAGGCCAGATCCACCCGTCGACGGCGAACATCTTGCGATACTGTTTGACCAGGGCGTTCTTGGGCTCTGTGAGGATGCGCGCCAGATCGGCCTCGGTCAGCTCGTCGAGCACGCTGACCACGGGCAGACGCCCGATGAACTCGGGCAGCAGACCGAATTCGGCGAGGTCATCGGCGCTGACCTGTTCGAGCAGTTCCTCGGGCTTGACCTCATGGTCATGCCAGGAGGCCCCGAAGCCGCTCTCGTGGCGTCCGAGCCTACCGGCGACGATATCGTTCAGCCCCACGAACGCACCGCCGCAGATGAACAGGATGCCGCGCGTGTCGATGGTCACCGTATCCTGGTCGCGGTGCTTGCGTGTGCCCTCGACCGGTACCGAGGCGATCGTGCCTTCGAGTATCTTCAGCAGCGCCTGCTGCACGCCCTCGCCGGAGACGTCGCGGGTGATAGACGATGTTCTCGCCGGATTTTCTGGCGATCTTGTCGATCTCGTCGATGTAGATGATGCCGTGCTGAGCCCTCTCGACGTCCCCGTCGGCGGCCGAGATGAGCCGCTGCAGCACGGTCTCCACGTCATCTCCCACATGCCCGGCCTCGGTGAGCGTCGTGGCGTCGGTGCTGACGAACGGCACATTCATAACCTTGGCGAGGGACTGCGCGAGATACGTCTTGCCGACGCCGGTAGGGACGCAGCAGTATGTTGGATTTGGCGACCTCGACGTCGGCGAGCGGATCCGTGCGGCGGCGACGCCCGAGCGCCTGCTTCTTGCCGTCGAGCTGCCCGGCCGATTCGTGCAGTTCCATGTTGACGCGCTTGTAATGGTTGTAGACGGCGACCGACAGCGTGCGTTTCGCCGCGCTCTGCCCGATGACGTACCGGTCGAGATAGGCGCTGATCTCGGCGGGCTTGGGCAGCGTCAGGGCGTTGACATCGGCGCTGTGCTGGCGTTCCTCCGAGACGATGTCGACGCACAGCTCGATGCATTCGTCGCAGATGGCCGCACTTGGGACCTGCGACCAGCTTGCGTACCTGATGCTCGGTCTTGCCGCAGAACGTGCACCGAGGCACGTCCTCGTTGTAACTCACCACGCCCCATGCAGCTCTCCTTCGACTATGCGTCCCGTTATGCGCACTGTTACGAGGATACCCCCCGGCCTGACGGCGGGGTATCCACTGTGAAGATTCATGAACCTCACGAACGGTGTTCGAGCACTTCGTCCACGATGCCGTATTCCTTGGCTTCAGGAGCGGTCAGGAAAGTGTCCACTTCGATGTCCTTGCGGATCTTCTCGATGTCACGACCGGTATGCTTGGCCAGCGTGTTCTCCAGCCATTCACGCATACGCAGCATCTCCTTGGCCTGGATTTCAATCTCCGTGGCCTTGCCGAAGCCCTGGTCGATGGCCGGCTGGTGGATGAGCACGCGGGCGTTCGGCAGCATCAGACGTTTGCCTTTGGCGCCGGCGGCCAGCAGGATGGCCGCGGCCGAGGCGGCCTGGCCGAGGCATACGGTCTGCACGTCCGGCTTGATGTACTGCATGGTGTCGTAGATGGCGGTCATGGCCGTCATGGAACCGCCCGGCGAATTGATGTACATCATCACGTCACGGTTCGGATCCTGGCTTTCCAAAACCAGCAGCTGGGCCATGATGTCATCGGCGGAGGTGTCATCCACCTGCACGCCCATGAAGATGATGCGATCCTCGAACAGCTTGGTGTACGGGTCCTGCGTCTTCATGCCGTACGGCGTCTTCTCGGAGAACTGCGGGAGCACGTAACGGTTCTGCGGCGAGACGGTCATGCCGCCGCGCAGCGCGCTCTCGCGGGCTGCGGCGGGCATGAACCCGACGACGCCGCGCGGGCCGGCGAGACGGTCGGCGCGGGCTGCGAACTGAGCTTCTTCGGATGCCATTTCGATCATTCTCCCTTCGTCATCGAATCGTGCGTGGTGATGATCTTGTCCACGAAGCCGTACTCCAACGCCTCCGGGGCGGTGAACCAGTGGTCATACTCGTTGTCGCGGTAGATCTCCTCGACGGTGTGTCCGGTCTGCTCGGCGGTCAGCTCGCTCATGGTCTTCTTCATGTCCATGATCAGTTCGGCGTTGATGCGAACATCGGTGGCGGTGCCGCCGATGCCGCCGGACGGCTGGTGCATCAGCACACGGGCGTGCGAGGTCAGGAAACGCTTGCCCTTGGTACCGGAGCTCAGCAGGAACTGGCCCATGGATGCGCACATGCCCAAGCCCACGGTGGCCACGTCCGGCTCGATGAGCTGCATGGTATCGTAGATGGCCATGCCCGCGGTGATGGAGCCGCCCGGGGAATTGATGTACAGCCAGATATCCTTTTTCGGATCCTCGGCGGCCAGCATCAGCATCTGCGCGCAAATGCGGTTGGCCATCTCGTCCTTGACTTCCTCACCCATCCAGATGATGCGGTCCTTGAGCAGGCGGTTGAAAATCGGATCCGGCATCGACGGCATGTCGCCGTCCGCCATCACCGGGGATGATGTCAGCAAATCTGCCACCTTATCTCCTTGACTCACAGTACGTTGTGTCTCACAATACGTTACAGCAATTCACTCTACCTGTCCGAACCGACGGCAGCGCCCTGCACCGCCCTTTTTCGGCTACCCGCATAGCGGGAGGGCGGAATACTTGCTCTATTGAAAATCAATTCGCCGTCCTTACCATGTCGGTAGTGCCCGAGGTTTTGCGCACTACCGTATCTTTCACCCAACACGATATCGATTCAATCACTATCGACAATAGGAGCGAAGTCATCTTCGCGTACCCCCAGAGAACCGAAGATAGCTACTTTTTCTGATCAAATGAGAATTACCACGGTGATGAATCAACGCCCAACAATCAATTCATCATTGCGACATGCCTGCCAAGAGACCACATCATGAGATGAGAGCACGATGCTCTTCAACAATGTATGGATAAGTCCTCATGGCTAATCTGTAGTCAATGAGGGGGAAATATCGAACCATGTTTACTATTTCAGGACATTTTCTAATGAGAGCAGCAATCAACCCAACCCTGTGCAGCAGCCCGGACGATACGAAGGCGGATGCCGCCACGGCCATACCGACCGGCACGAAGAACTCAATCGGCGCCTCGGTGAGTTCCATGACCAGGCACATGGCCATGAGCGGAGCCTGCTGGGATGCGGAGAGCAGCGCGGCGGCCCCGATCAGGGCGCACGCGGTGACCGAATCTACGGGGAAGACGAACAGCCAGAGCAGTCCGAGCATCGTACCCAGCGTGGATCCCAGGGCGATGCCGGGCTGAAGCACGCCGCCCGATGCGCCGGAGCGGATGGTCATCAGCGTGACGAGCGCCTTGGCCACGAAGGTGAGCGCCAGCACGCCCAGCAACATCCATAGCCGGTTCAGTTCAAGCGGAGTCCCGGCGTTGACGACCGAGCCCGGAGCGCCGTCCGAGCCGGCGAGGAACGTCCATGGCGAGGCCGCTGCGGACGCGGCCGATTGCGCCGCACCGGAAGTGTCGGCCGTTTCGGGGATGAATGTGCTGAAGCCGAGCTGCGCCGCGGCGCGCCCATTGCCCATGACCTGCGGCACGACGATAGAGACCAGACCGGTCACCAATCCGGCGATCGGCATCTGCCACATCAGCGACCGTCCGGTGGGCTTGTGCGATTCGGCCCACTGCGAGCCCTTGCGGAACAGTGCGCCGACGACGCCGCACGCCGTTCCGCACAGCAGCGCGAACAGCATCAGGCTCGGCGTGCTGTTCATCTGCATCGCGCCGATGTCGTAGAACATGTGCTCGCCTTTGATGGCGGTCGCGACGAACGCCGCAGTCGCAGACATCCCCAATCCGAATGCGACCTTCTCCAACGTCACGTCGACGAGCAGTATCTCCACCGCGAAGAACATGCCGGCCAGCGGCGCGTTTCGTACACGCCTCCCAGACCGGCACCGGCGGCGACGGCGACGACCATGCGGCGATCGAGCACGCCATGCGCGTCGCCTTCGCCGTCACCGATATGGAAGATGTCGCAGAACCGCTGCGCCAGCATGGCGCCCAGCTCGCGCGGCGCGACCTCGCGCCCGATGGAGGCGCCGGAGCCGACGATGAATATCTGCAGCACCACATGCACGATGGTCTGCCAGAACGGCATGCGGCCCCCGTTCACCGCCTTCTTGACGGACGGCACCTTCTCGGTCTTCGTGCGCAGCAGGTACCATATGACGCCGGCGACGCCCAGTCCCAACGTGACGGAGGCGATGCGGCGGACCGCCGGCACGGTGAACGCGCCGGGAATGAACTCGCTTTCGATGAATCCGAGCATCATGTATTCGACGCCGTACAGCAGCAGCGTCAGCAGGCCGGCGCATGCGCCGATGATCGCGCCGAGCACCAGCGTGGCCGCGGTCAGCCAGCCGATGCGCTTCCAATCGGTCTTCTCCATGATGCACCTCTTCGATGGCGAGTGGAACGTCCGGGAACGGCAGACCCGCCCATGTCAGCCTACCCGCGGCATCCTACACCCGCTCCTCACCGCGCATATCCCACCGTATATACGACTTTTGACCCGGAACCTTTGCGGTTCCGGGTCAACCGTCAGTCATTCTGCATCACGGGCACGCCGCGATAGCAACGATGCCGCGCGATTTACGCTCACTCGGCGTCGGCGGTGTTCTCGTCGTCCTTCTTGGCGAGCTCGTCGGCGACGGCGGCCGCGGCGGAGGCGGCTTCGACACTCTCGGACTCTTCGTCCTCAGCGGCCTCGCCGAGGAAGGAGCTCAGGTCGAGGGTCTCGCCTTTCGGACTTGAAGGTGACGGCGCGCATGCCGGCGAGCAGGCCTTGGGCGGCCAACTTCCTGCACGGCGGAGCCGAGCTGGCCGTTCTTGACGATGGCCTGGATGAACGCGGACGGGTCCATGCCGTACTGCTGGGCGATGGAGGCGAGGAAGTTGGTGACATCGGCCTGGGAGACCTTGACGTCCAGCTTCTCGGCCAGGGCGTCGAGCACCATCTGGTCGGTGAGCTCCTTGACGACCTGCTTCTCGGCGTCGGCCTTCTGCTCGTCGGTGGCCTTGGACGGATCGGCGGTCACGTTCTTGAGCTGCTGCTCAAGCATGTCGGCCTTGACGCCCTTCGGCACCGGGATCTCGGCGCCTTCCTCAAGCTTGGCGATGAAGGCGTCGCGGGCCTCGGTGGCCTGACGGCCTTCGGCGTCGCGCTCGGCGGCCTTGCGCACGTCGGCCTTGAGCTCATCCAGGGTATCGAACTCAGAGGCGTCCTGGGCGAAGTCGTCGTCGAGCTCCGGCAACTCCTCGGTCTTCACGGAGTTGACCTTGACCTTGACGAGCGCCTCTTCGCCTTCGTGCTCGCCGCCCTGCAGCTTGCTGTTGAAAGAGGTCTCCTCGCCGGCGGACAGGCCTTCGAGGGCCTCGTCCAGACCGTCCAGCATGGTGCCGGAGCCGAGCTCGTAGCTCACGCCTTCCTGGGAGTCGACGGACTCGCCGTCGATCTGGGCGTCGAGGTCGATGTTCGCGAAGTCGCCCTTGGCAGCCGGACGGTCGACGCCGACCAGGGTGCCGAAGCGCTGGCGCAGGGATTCGAGGCGGTTGTTCACGTCCTCATCGGTGACCTGGGCGGCTTGGGCACGTCGATCTCCAGGCCGTCGAGTTCCGGCAGCTCGATGTCGGGACGACGCTCGACGGTCGCGGTGAACTTCAGCTTGGTCTCGTCCTTGGCGGATTCGGGCACTTCCTGCACGTCGATCTCCGGCTGGGACATCGGATGGATCTTCTTCTCCTCAAGCGCCTTGGAATAGAGCTCCGGCACGCCGTTGTTGACGGCCTCGCCAGCGACGGCTGCGAAGCCGATGCGCTGGTCGATGATCTTGCCGGGGACGTGGCCCTTGCGGAAGCCGGGGATGTTCACCTGCTTGGCGATCTCCTTGCGGGCGGCATCCAGATACGGGTTGAACTCCTCCGGGTCGACGGTGATGGTGAGCTTGACCTTGGTGCGTTCGAGATTCCTAACGCTGATTTTCACGCTTGCGCTCCTGAAAGTCGTTTATTCTACTTCATCTGCCGGTAGGCAACCTCTACATGATAACGCGACTTACGGACGCTGCGATGAGATTCACCTGCCAGTCACGGGCGCCCTGCGATTTGAGGAATTCCGCGACATCGCGCTTGCGCGGTTCGTCGGTCCAGCACAGGTTGCGCAGGATCTGCGGCTTGACGATGATTTCGGCGGGGGTGCGGGTGTCGTCGGCGATCTGGGAGACGACTTTGCGCGTCTTGCAGCAGCCGCATACGCTGAGGGTGCCTGGTCCCAGAGCTTCATCGAGCGAGTGCGTTCGCATGCTCCTCGTCGGCCACGGGCGCCGGCATCACCGGCCATTGCGACGGCGGCAGCTCCAGCGCGCGCCGAATCGTCTCTCGCCATACCGAGGGCTTGACCTTGCGCTGAATCGGCGCGTACCGTTCGAACATCTTGTCCTGCTCGCCGCCGGTGCGCATGCGCACGCGCTCGTTGAGCGACCTGATCATCCTGAATTCGCGGGCGTTGCGGGGCTTTCGCGACGCGGCCTCGACTATCGAATCGTCGGAGAGCAGCAGTCCGGGCGCGATGTCATAGGCGCGGGCGAGCTCGTCTCGCTTCTCCCACAGCGCCTTGGCCACGGCGAGGCCTGATGGTGCTGGCTGACGGTGTTGATGTGCGATATGCGCAGCCAGGGCACCGGATGCTCCCGTCTGGGTCCCATGCCGGTCTGCAGCGCATACCGGAACTCCTCGTCGGCTCCATCCGTCCTTGCCCTGCACCTTCAGCTCGCGCTGTATCTTCTGGCGCAGCTCAATCAGCAGTTCGACGTCAATGCGGCGTAATTGCGCCAGTCCCTCGGCAGCGGCCGATATGACCAGTCAGCGGCGGAATGCTCCTTGGCGAGCGTGACGCCCAGATAATGCTCGGTGACCGCGGCGAGACCGAACCGGTGCAACCCCAGCATCCTCGCGGCGATCTCGGTGTCGAACAGGGTCTGCGGCGTCAGGCCGATGTCGGCGAATCCGGGCAGGTCCCCTGCAACGAGTCGTGTAATATCCACGGCATCGCCGACCGCGTCATTGAACATGCCCCAGTCGGCACCGGCGCGGGTCAGGGCGACGGGGTCGAGCAGCACTATGCCGGCGCCTTCGCGCTTGAACTGCACCAGCCAGTCCTCGTGGCCGTACCGGAATCCGGAGGCGCGTTCCGCGTCGGCGGCCAACGGCCCGGCCGCCCCGGCCAGACGGTCGCATACCTCCCGAAATCCTTCAAGTGTGTCGGTCACATCCGGAACACCACCTCGCGGCTGCGTCTGCAGCCTCGGCTCATCGGTCAACTGACGGCTCCTCCTCGCATTCGCTGGCGGACTGCACGAATCGCGCCCAGCACTGCACCTGGCCGCCCGCGTCCAAACCGCCATCCATGCTAGCAAAGGGGTGTCCATGAGACACGCATCTCGCAGCCGGCGGTTCCTTCCTGAAGCGAGTCGAACGACGTGTTCTGCGTGACGGTGACCGTACCCGACACGTCACCTAAGGAGGCGTCATCCACGAACGAGCGCATCCCGTCCCAGTACATGCTCGGGGCGAGGCCATCGTTCTCGTCGGACGGCAACGGCAGCTGCGCGTAGGCGACGCAACGCCAGTGGGAGTGCCAGTCCTCGCGTTCGTGCTCGACGTACAGCAGCATGATCAGCCCGAGGCCATGTGGGCGTCGCCGAACGAACGGGAGTCGTCATCCGCGACGCATTCCATTTCCACGCCGATGCCGTAGTCGGCCAGCGTCGAGGGCACGGGAAGCTCACGGTAGCGCATGCCCGTCACCCGTGGCATGGAACGCACCGATTCCACCGCCGACCAGACCGCGTCCGGCACGCCGACCGGGCGTTCAGGCATGTCGGCGTCCGGGTGCCGCATCGTTGCGGAGCCCCTCGGAAACGCGAAGATTTCAGCCATATATACAGGCTACGGTGTCGTCGAAGATTTTACGGTATTTCCACACGCAAGATTGTGTAGGTTTTCGAGTCCGACACCGCAGAGAACGGTTCCCTATCAGTACACGACGAATCCGTGCGACTGGAATTGCTCTGTCACGCGCTTCTTCAACGCGGCGGACGGGCTTCTGATGCTCAAGAGGGTACGGGATGCGCAGCTCATGCCACTTCGGGCGCCCGAGCTGGTGGAATCCCAGCACGTCGATGTGTTCGACGGCCCCGCCGAAGGACTCGCAGATCTTCGCCACGTTTTCGATGTTCTCTTCGAGTCGGTCAGGCCCGGCACGAGCACAAATCGCACCCAGATCTTCTTGCCGGCCTTCGCCAGCCGCCGTCCGAAGTCGATGGTGGGCTGCAGCAGCCCCCGGTGACCTTGTGGTAGGTCTCCTCGTCGCCCGACTTGACGTCGAGCAGGCACAGGTCGATGTCGTCGATCATCTCGTCGGTGTAGTTGGTGTTGAGGAAGCCGGATGTGTCGAGGCAGGTGTGCACGCCCATCTCCTTGGCGGCATGGAACACACGCGAGACGAAGGCGGGCTGCATCATGGATTCGCCGCCGGAGAAGGTGATACCGCCATGCGTGGCCTTGAACAGGCCTTGTAACGATCGACCTTCTTGATCATGGCGTCAAGGTAGACGGGCTTGCCGTCGCGCATCTTCCAAGTGTCCGGGTTCTGGCAGTACTGGCAGCGCAACGGGCAGCCGGACATGAACACGGTCATGCGGGTGCCCGGGCCATCGACCGACGTGTTGATGTCCCACGAGTGGACGAAGCCGATGTCGCCGCTTTTGAGCGCGTGGATGCGGTCGCGCCTATCGAGGCCGATGGGCGATTCGAAGCCGGAAAGCCCTCCCATCAGGGTCTGCGAGGCGTATTCCTTCGACGCTTTGAGCATATGTCGGGTGTGGTGCGGAATTGCGCGATATCAGACATCATCGTCCTCCTTGAAAGTACTTCCCTGTATTTCATACTACAAACGTTTTGCGCGGCGTCCGCCCGCTATGGACTTCATGTCGTGTGAGGATCGTCACGCGGATTCCCAAGCGCGCCGTCCTGCCCGACCATATGAGAAGGGGACGAAGCCGGTCGGCCTCGCCCCCTTCTTCATATGGTCGTCACCGTTCTGTCAGTCGGTGACCGAACCCCTGGTGGAACGTACGGGAGATCACGTCGAGCTGCTGCTCCTTGGTGAGCTTGACGAAGTTCACCGCGTAGCCGGAGACGCGCACGGTCAGGTGCGGGTACTTCTCCGGATGCTCGACGGCATCCTCGAGCTGCTCCTTGCGCAGCACGTTGATGTTCGCGTGGTACAGGCCGTGGCCATTGCCGGCGTCCAGGATGCCAACGAGGTTGCCGATACGCTCTTCCTCGTCGCGGCCCAGACCATCAGGGGTGATCGTGTTGGTCAGCGAGATGCCGTCGAGCGTCGTTGTAGTCGATCTTGCCGACGGAGAACATGGACGGCAGCATGCCGTGGGAGTCCATGCCGTTCTCCGGGTTGGCGCCCGGAGCGTACGGGGTGCCCTTCTTGTGGCCGGACGGGAAGGCACCGGTGGCCTTGCCGTATTCCACGTTGGAGGTGATGGTCAGGATGGACTGCGTCGGGACGGCGCCGCGGTACACCGGCAGACGCTTGACCTGACCCATGACGGTGGAGACGACCCACTTGGCGATGTCGTCGGCACGGTCATCGTCGTTGCCGTACACGGGAACTCGCCCTCGGTGCGGTAGCCGACGATCAGGTCGTCGTCGGCGCCCTCAACGTACTCGTACTCGTGGCCTTCAAGGGTCTTCGCGTCCTTGTTGTAGATCGGGTAGACCTTGGCGTACTTGCATGCGGACAGGGAGTCGGCCGCGATCGACAGGCCGGACATGCCGCAGCCGAGGGTGCGGTACACTTCCTTGTCGTGCAGAGCCATCTCGATGGACTCGTAAGCGTACTTATCGTGCATGTAATGGATGATGTTCAGAGCCATCACATAGGTCTCGGACAGCCATTCGAGGGCCTTCTCGTAGTTGGCCTTGACCTTCTCGTAATCCAGCGTGCCATCGGCCTCGGGCTTGATCGGGTCGATGACGCCCTTGTCGATGACCTGCATGCCGGTCATCTCGTCACGTCCGCCGTTGATCGCGTACAGCAGGGCCTTGGCGGAGTTCACACGGGCGGCGAAGAACTGCATCTGCTTGCCCACGCGCATCGGGGAGACGCAGCATGCGATGGCGGCGTCGTCGCCCCAGTGGGAGCGGATCCTTATCGGACTCGTACTGGATGGCCGAGGTGTCGATCGAGATTCGGGCGCAGAAGCGCTTGTAGGCTTCCGGCAGCTTCGGATCCCAGAAGATTGTGATGTTCGGCTCCGGGCCAGGTCCGAGGTGCTCGAGGGTCAGGGTGTTGAGCAGACGGAACGAGGTCTTGGTGACCATCGTACGGCCGTCGTCGCCGAAGCCAGCGTCGGACCAAGTCGCCCAGTACGGATCGCCGGAGAAGATCGCGTCGTAATCCTTGGTACGCAGGAAGCGCACGATGCGCAGCTTCATGACCAGGTTGTCGATGATCTCCTGGGCGTCGGTCTCGGTGATCTTGCCGGCCTTCAGGTCGCGCTCGAAGTAGACGTCGAAGAAGGCAGAGACACGGCCGAAGGACATGGCGGCGCCGTCCTGGCTCTTGACGGAGGCGAGGTAGCCCATGTAGGTCCACTGCACGGCTTCCTGTGCGGTCTGTGCCGGGCGGGACAGGTCCAGGCCGTACTCGTTGCCGAGGTTGATCAGCTGCTTGAGGGCCTTGATCTGCTCGTCATGCTCTTCGCGGAAGCGGATCCAGTGCTCGATCTCCGGCTCGGTGAAGTCGTTGCGGTACGGCACGGAGTCCTTGTCGCGCTGCTTGAACTTGATCAGCGCGGCGACGCCGTACAGGGCCACACGGCGGTAGTCGCCGATGATGCGGCCACGGCCGTAGGCATCCGGCAGACCGGTGAGGATCTTGTTGTGGCGAGCTACCTTGATCTGCTTGGTGTACACGCCGAAGACGCCGTCGTTGTGGGTCTTGCGGTACTTGGTGAAGATCTTCTTGATCTCCGGGATCGGCTCCTTGCCGGCTTCCTTGATGGCCTGCTCGACCATACGCCAGCCGCCGTTCGGCATCATCGCGCGCTTTGCAGGGGGACGTCGGTCTGCAGGCCGACAACGACGTTGTCGACCGGGGGACTCGATGTAACCGGGCCGGGAAGGCGTCGATGCTGGCCGGGATGTGGGTGTCGACATCGTAGACGCGCTGCTTGCGCTCCACGGCCAGGTAGTTGTCGTCGAGGTACTTCCACAGGTGCTTGGTCTTCTCGGTCGCGTCGGCCAGGAAGGTCTCGTCGCCCTCGTACGGGGTGTAGTTCTTCTGGATGAAGTCGCGAACGTCGATGTCCTTCTGCCAGTCGCCTTCGACGAAGCCGTCCCAGGCCTTGGCCTGAAGCTCTTCGGCAGTAAGAGCGGTCGCATCAACTGCTGTCATATTCACTCCTTTGTGTCGTGCAACGCATCTTCACGTTGTTGTCAAGAAATGATTCTACTAGCCGGTCGATGTGAGCTGGCTGAAGACGGCGTGACTTATCTCACATTCACGCCGTGTCGTCAGTCGTCGAAGCCGTCGAAGCCGTCGTCGCGGCCGTCCGAGGGCGTGTTCTCGCCCCATTTGCGCCACTTGCGATTGGCTTCCGCCCACAGCGCATTGCGCTCCTTGACGATCTTCCACGCCTCAAGGGCATCCTCGCGGGTCTTGTACGCCCCATGCGGTGGAGCTCGGAGAGCATGCCCAACTCGGGCTGCTCGGTCTTCGTGTTGAAATACCACTGCTTGTCGGTCATGGCGTCCTCCCCGCACCCATGGTAGCGCGCCGCGGCGCCCGGCACCGCGCCTATGCGGCGGCCGGGCGAGCGCTCCCCTACTCACGGAACGCGTTGGTGACGGGCAGACGCCGGTCGCGGCCGAACGCGAGCGCGGTGACCTTCGGCCCGAGCGGATACTGGCGGCGCTTCCACTCCGCGCGGTCCACCAGTCGCATCACCGTGTCGACGGTCTTCTCGTCGAAGCCGTCGGCCAGCAGGTCGGCGCGACCGTGCGCATGCTCGATGTATGCGGCGAGCACCTTGTCGAGCAGTTCGTATTCGGGCAGCGAATCGGAATCCTTCTGCCCCGGGCGCAGCTCGGCGCTCGGCGCCTTCTCGATGCTGCTGACCGGAATCATCACGCCGCCGGGCAGCGGCGTTCCGGCATCGCCGTTCTCATTGCCGACGATGCGCAGCCCGCCGATGCCGACGCCTGCGGCAGGGCCCGGTTGCGCCAGCGGGACAGTTCCCAGACACGGGTCTTGAGCAGGTCCTTGATCGGCGCGTATCCGCCGACGGCGTCGCCGTAGATGGTCGAATAGCCGCACGCCAGCTCGGACTTGTTGCCCGTGGCGACGGCGAGCAGACCGAGGCTGTTGGAGTACGCCATGACGATGACGCCGCGGATGCGGGCCTGCAGGTTCTCCGCGGCCACGCCTTCGAGCTTGAGCTGGCCCTGGTACACATTGAACATGGGCTCGATCGGCTGCACGTCGTAATGTGCGCCGATGTTGGCCGCCAGGTCGGCGGCGTCGTCCTTGGAACCGATGGAGGAATACATGCTCGGCATCGAGATGCCATGCACGTTGTGTCCGCCGCAGGCGTCGGCGGCCATCGCCGCCACGAGCGCGGAATCGATGCCGCCGGACAGGCCCAGGCACACGCCCTTGAAATGGTTCTTGGCCATGTAATCCTTCAGACCCAGCACGCAGGCGGTGTACACTTCCTCGTCCGGATCGGGAAGGTTCGCAATGTCGCCCGTCGTCTGATGCTCGGCGTCCGTGTCGAGGTCGAAGAGTCCCAGATCCTCCATGAACATCGGCGAGCACTCAAGCAGGGTGCCGTCGGTGTCCACAACGAAGCTGCCGCCGTCGAAGACGAGGTCGTCCTGGCCGCCCACCTGGTTCACGTAGATCATCGGGGCGCCGACCTCGGCCGCGCGCCTGACCGCGAGGTCGTAACGCGTATGGGTCTTGCCCTCCTCGTACGGCGAGCCGTTCATCGTCATCAACACGTCGATATGCTCGTCGACGAGCCGGGCGACCGGCCCGCCGTCCTGCCAGATGTCCTCGCAGATCGCCACGCCGATGCGCACGCCGTCGATGTCGAGCACGACGGTGCGGTCGCCGGCCGCGAAGATGCGGAACTCGTCGAACACGCCGTAGTTCGGCAGGAAATGCTTGTCGTAGCCGGCCCAGACCATGCCGTCGTGCAGCACGACCATGCGGTTGCGAGGTTTGTCGGACGCGTGGTCGGTGCCGACCGTGCCGACGGCGACATACAGGTCGCCCAATCCGTCGGCCTCCAGCTCGGTCGCCAGCCAGTTCGCCTTGTCCCACGCCGTCTTGCGGAACGTGCGGCGCAACGCCAGATCCTCGATGGGGTATCCGGTCAGCGTCATTTCCGGGAAGATGACGACGTGGGCGCCTTCATGCGCGGCGAGATGCGCGTAGTGCATGATTTTGTCGGCGTTGCCGTCGAGGTCGCCGACGCAGGTGTCGATCTGGGCAAGGGCAAAACGAAGATGGGTCATAGTGCCCTATAGTACCCAGCCGAGATGACGGACGACAGGGGCGGCACATGCCGTCACGCGGGATGATCCGTCCCACCGCCCGTCAGCGAAGCTCGGCGAGCACCCGCAGCGAGGCGTTGACGTAGAAGTCAACGGCGGGCCCGATCGCGCCGTCCACGCCGACGAAGTGCGGACTGTGCAAGTCGGCGCACCCCGGTTCCCCGTTCGAGCCGATGAACGCGAACACCAGGCGCCCCGCATCCCGAGAACTCCACGAAATCCTCCCCCGCCATGCTGGGATGTATCGGCTTGAGCGCCCCATAGGAGGGCACGTCGGCCGCGACCGCCTCGGACAGCTCCTCGTCGCCGACCAGCGGCACCTGGATGCAGTCCCAGTCCACGTCGGCCGCGATCCCGTACGCTTCGGCCGTGTGCTCGACCTCCGCCACGAAACGCCGGTGGACCAGCCGTTCGTCGTCCTGGTCGAAGAAGCGCACGGTGCCCTGGAATCCGGCTTCGGCGGGCACCACGTTCCACACATGGCCGCCGTGCACTTCGGTAACGGACAGCACCAGCGGGTGGAACGGCGAGATGTTGCGGCTCACGATGGTCTGCAGGGCGAGGATCATCGAGGCGAGCGCCTCGATGGGGCCGGTGCCCTTCTGCGGGTACCCGGCATGGGTGCCCTGGGCGTGCAGCGTGACCTTGAACTTCACGCAGCCGGCCATCATCGGCTGCGGGCCGATGGCGATCTGTCCGGGGGCGTAGTTCGGGTTGTTATGCGTGCCGATGATGGCCTTCACGTCATCCGTCGCGCCGGATTCCACGACCTTGCGGGCGCCCAGGCCCACCTCCTCGGCCGGCTGGAAGACGATCTTCACGCTGCCTGCGATGCGGTCGCGGTGATCGGCCAGCCAGAACGCCGCGCCCAAAAGCCCGGTCATGTGCAGGTCATGGCCGCAGCCGTGCATCACGCCGGGGTTCATCGAGCTGAACGGCAGGCCGGTGTCCTCGGTGATCGGCAGGCCGTCGATGTCGGCGCGCAGCGCGATGCGCGGTCCCGGCACCTCTCCCTCGATGAGCGCGACGACGCCGGTCTCCAACGTCGTGTCGAGCACATCTATGCCATGCCCGCGCAGCAGACGGGCCAGATACGCGCTGGTCTCGACCTCCTTGAAGCTGCGTTCGGGATGCTGATGCAGATAATGCCGTATGCCGATCAGCTCGTCCGTGACCCCGACATGTTCGACCATGATTTACGTTCCTTCCCGCGAGATGTCATGCCATGTTACCTCTGTAGCTTCAATATACGCTTGGCGATGGCGTTCGCGATGCCCTGCACGATCTGAACCAGCACGATCATGATGATCACGGCCGTCAGGTCACCGTCTGGTCGACTTTCTGATAACCGTCCAGTCGGTCTGGTGGCCGGCGATGTCGTACGCATGGGACCAGGGACTCATCGCGTCTCCTCCTTGTCTGCCGCGGACGGCATCCAATCCGGCTGCGGCGATGGCGTCCTCGTAGCCTATGGGGGTGCCGCCGCGCCGAAGTCGATGACATCGCTGGAACGTGACAGCTCCCCCGAGAAAGTCGCGCACCAGCGCATCGTCGCCCGAGAACTCGTAGGTGATCGAGCCGATGGCCGAACCGGATACCGTGTCGATGAACCGCTTGGTCACCGCCTGCTGGGGTGCCGCGAACACGTTGCACACATCTCCGCGCTCCACGACCCGGCGGCGCTCATCACGGCGACCACGATGAGGGCGATGACGATGTTGCGCACGGTATGGTTGACGCGCACCGGCTCATTGTCGGGAGAGCCCGCCTGTTGTGTTGCTGCTGTCATGTTCGTTCCCACTCTGATTGGTTGACAACGCCCACCATACGGCAGCGACGGCGGCAGTCTCGGGGCGGGTCTGATAACGCGTTACGGGATGCCATCCAGTGCTGTTCATACACTGGGGATGACCGAATTTCGTATCGCGGAGGTTGCGTACATGGCATCGGACGACATCATGACAGCGGGCGCCGGAGGCGCGACGGCCACCGTGCGCGCCGACATCAAGGCGGCGTTCTTCGACATCGACGGCACGCTGACGAGTTTCGTGACGCATGTGATCCCGCAGTCCTCCATCGACGCGCTGCACGAGCTGCAGGATCGCGGGGTGAAGGTGTTCATCTGCTCCGGTCGGGCGCCGTCGCACATGACCGTCGTGCTCAACATGATGCCGGTGCACTTCGACGGCATCATCGCGCTGAACGGGCAGTACTGCTTCGACGACCACGGGCTCCTGGAGAAGGAGTCGCTGCTGCCCGAGGACATCGTCACCATCACCCGCTGGCTTGACGAGCACCCCGACGTGGTGGCGAACTACTGCGAAAAGGATTACGTCTACTTCAACCAGATCACCGACGCGATGCGGGCCACGTGGCGCCAACTCGGCAAGACCGCACCGACCGTGAACATCGACGATCCGCACGAGAGGGCGCTGAAGTATGAGACGTTCCAGATCAGCCCGTACATCAGCTTTGAAGATGAAGCGAAGCTGTCCGCCATGTCGCAATGTCAGAGGCGTGCGCTGGCATCCGGACTTCACCGACCTGATTCCCGCCGACGGCGGCAAACCCGAGGGAATGAAGCGGTTCATGCGGCATTACGGCTGGACGCGCGAGCAGACCATCGCGTTCGGAGACGGCGGCAACGACGCCGACATGCTCGCCTTCGCCGGCATCGGCGTGGCGATGGGCAATGCGACCGAACCGGCGAAGGCCGCGGCCGACTACATCACCGATGACGTCGACCACGACGGCATCATGAACGCGCTCAAGCACTTCAACGTCCTGTAGCTCCCTCCCCTCCCGCTGGCGGGAGGTGGCGCGCAGCGCCGGAGGGTGGTAACAGACCCGGCACGCATACGAAGAGCCCTGACCCGACGAGGGTTCAGGGCTCTTCCATGTATCGGAGTGTCGGCTTCGAATTGCCGCCGCGCTTACTTCACCACTTCGATGGACATGATGCCGGCAGGTTCGAGCGGCGCGTCGGAACGGTCGGTCGGCACGGCCTCAAGCTGGTCGACCACGGCCTTGGACTCGTCGTCGGCGACCTCGCCGAAGATCGTGTGGTGTCCGTCGAGCCACGGGGTCGGCACGGTGGTGATGAAGAACTGGGAGCCGTTGGTGCCATGCGCCTTGCCGTCGCTTGGCCGCGACGCAGGCCGGCGTTCGCCATGGCCAGCAGATACGGTACCGGTCGAACGTGAGTTCGGGGACGATCTCGTCGTCGAAGTCGTAGCCGGGCCACCGGTGCCATTGCCCAGCGGGCAGCCGCCCTGGATCATGAAGTCCTTGATGATGCGGTGGAAGGTCAGGCCGTTGTAGAACGGCTCATGGGACGGCTGGCCGGTGAACGGTCCGTCCATTCCTTCTCGCCGGTCGCCAGACCGAGGAAGTTCTTCACAGTCACGGGCGTCTGATCGTCGAACAGGTTGATGGTGATGTCACCTTCAGAGGTGCGCATGATGATGGTAGTCATGGTCCCAAGTGTCTCATGGGCTTGAGACCGGGCGGTGATGCCAATCAAGCGGACTGTATGCGAGCGGCTTGTGATGTGTGTCTATATTGCATATAATTTACATAATTATTATGTAACCTATTGAGGGATGGGAGGCTGCTATGGCTGTGAAGGAACGGACGACCATTGCATTGGATCCGGAGGTCAAGCGCGAGGCGACGGACGTGCTTGAGCGGATGGGTTTGAGCTTGAGCTCGTTCACGGAGATCTGCCTGCGGCAGGCGGTCCGTGACAGGGGCATGCCGTTCACGCCGAGTCTGAGGCCGGTCCGATCCGACGGGTATCCGGTTCCTCCGGCTCACGACGCGTATCGTTTCGAGCGTTCGAAGAGCACGGGCAATATCGTGCTGCCTCAGGAGTGGGACGATCCGGCGGATGACATCTACGATCATGCGTGAGCCGGAAGTGTACGACGTGTGGCTGATGCGCGTCGAGTTCCCCGATCATCCCGGCGTGGGCAAGGTCAGACCCGTCATCGTCACCAGGGTCGAGGAGGATCGGGTCTCGGGCATCGTCGTCAAGGTGACCAGCGTGACGACATGGAACGGTCCGGGTGACGTTCCGTTGCTTGACTGGCGTCAGGAGGGTCTGTACAAGCCATCCGTGGCGAGATGCTCGCAGCGTTTCTGGTTCGGCAATGGTGACTTGCTGAAGTATTTCGGCAGGCTGTCGTTGCGTGACGCGAACGACCTTGATGCCGGTCTTGATGCTACGGGCGACGTCCCGCCCCACCGCCAGTCGCATTCATGATGATGGCGGGGCCAACGGTTTTTCTCCCTGGATATTATCTGCATGTCGATGTTTGTGTTCGATGAACGAAATGGATTGTTGGTTGTCGGCGTATTCTGCGCAACGCGTTTTCCGACGGTGTCGTCACGGGCGTGATGCCGCGCAATGCGAGGATGGTGGGTGATTTTGGGGACTGGCGAAGATGCCAGGCTCCGGCGGGGACGGTGGAGTGCTCCCGGATTATTTTCGGGTGCCTGTAGGCGCCTCGTGGAGAACGAGGCTGATCGGTAGGTTTCCCGAAATCGGAAAACCTTGGAATAGAGCCGAAAACGACCACGTGCGATTATCATGCGAGGTGCGCATGATGATGGCAGTCATGGTCCCAAGTGTCTCATGGGCTTGAGACCGGGCATTGCTGTTTGATTGCGGGGAATGGCGCAGCGGCCGTGGACTGGCCACTGGCCGGTAGCCGGCCGCCGAGCTGCAACGTGGAACGTCATACGAATTGGTTCACTATGATCAGCGCACCGGCAGCGACAGCCATGAGTGGCTCCTGCTCTGTATTTTGATGCTCCTATACATTGTCAAGCGTTTGGAACCGTTGTTTGAGTTCGGGCAGGTTCCATGCTCCGCGTTCGACTTCGTTGATGCGGCTTGACGGCACGGTCGGCGCCTCGCCGACCTGCTGTTGAAGAAGAAGGAGCTTGTGTAACTGGAACCGCTACACCACGATCGAGCGACTGAGGCGCGACCTCAACGACTACGTGTGGTAATTCGACGACCAGCGGCTCCGTTCCATCCTCGGATACCGGGCCCGAAGGAATTCATCGAACGAGGATCGTCCTCTAGGGGACCTATCCAACACGCTGTCGCCAATCCGATTGGCGTCATGGAGTTATAATTTTTCTGTGATTTAGGTATGTAATGTAGCCTTAATCATAAGTTGTGAACGTCTTACTCGCGTATGTTCGTAGACACTGAAAGTCAACGGACATACTTATCCCAGTTCCTACGTGAACCAACTCCCGGGGAGATCAACATGACTCGATTCCGCAATACATACACAACCCTCACAACCTTCGTGTCGGCCGCTGTTCTCCTTATCTCGACCACTGTGCCGGCATCCGCATCGCCCATGGCAAGTGATCCATTGTCTTCGTCCACCACAACAGCCGTGCGTGCACAGGTAACAGCCCTTGGTGCAAATCGTACCTACACTTACGTTCCGACCAATAACACAAGCGTCGGCGACCCCATCGTCACAGCCTACTGGACTCCAGAACGCATGAAGAGTGCCATTCCGCTGATACACCAACAAGCACGACCGAGGTAAACCGACAGATTGACGAGCTCGAACAACCGGCTCTGGCAGACGAACCAGTTACTGACGGATCGTCCCCGTGACGGCAATCTTGAACGCAATCACGCCACAGGCTGTGACGCCAGTCACGAATTTCTCAAAGACCAACGGAAAAGTTTTCTTCCGCAATCAGACCGACGGCAAAGGATTACGTATGCTCTGGAGCCTCCGTCAATAGCCGTTCCAAACGTCTGGTCGTTACTGCTGGCCACTGTGTCCATGGCGGCAGGAAAAGATTGGCATACCAATTGGATATTCGCACCGGGTTACAGCAACGGTGCCACGTATGGCACTTACCAAGCTGCCACGCTCCGAACGCTCAATAACTGGATCAACTATGGTGAATCCGGGCGAGGATTCAATTCAGACGTTGCCTTTGTTACCACCTATAGTGGCAGCACTTCCGGGGATACTGTTGTAAACGCGGTTGGTGGTCACGGGTTTAGGTGGGGCGGAGGTACTGGTTTCGACGTCAGTATTTTCGGCTATCCAACGAACCTCAGCGGAGACCAAAGCATGTGGGCCTGCTGGGGCTCTAGTCAAACTGGTTGGAATGGCCTTTACAAGTTCAACCATATTACTGGTTGCGATTTCGGCGGTGGTTCGTCCGGTGGCTTGGCTCGACGAATACAGCAATACCACTCGGCTCGGATATGTACGCAGCGTAACCTCGAACGGCCCCGCAGACAATTCCTATCTTCGAGCCCATACTTCGACAGCCGCGTCAACGACTTGTTCGTTGCAGCAAACAAGGACTGGTGAAACAACATCATGGCCAGTTGGATTCGCTTCCGCAGCCGTTTTGTTGCTGCGCTTCTGGTATTTGCTTTGACCAGTATCACGGTAATGGGATGCGCAACTAACGGGAGCGAATCCAGCCCCAGCTCACCAGGTACAGATGCAGGATACGATTCCGCAGCAGAGGCACCGGAGCAATCCTCCAACGACGTACAGCAACGAACCGACCTCAGCAACGAACATATATCCTCATGGAACCGATACGAAGTGGTCTCGGACACCTCCGTGCGCATTTTCTTCTCCATGGGAAATCCCAAATGTCATGGTGTACGGCCACCGTCGACGAAGACTCCTCCGCAGTGCTAATCACCCTCTATGAGGGAACACTCCCCAACGCACCAACCGAATGCGCCGAGATCGCAGTCAATGCATCCCTTCTGCTTACCACACGCAATCCCATCGGAACCCGTTCCGTAATTACCGGATAAATGGTACCAGACCTTTGGAACTAAACACGTAATTCCACCGGCGTCGCCATACACATGCTTGAGACCGGTAAATTAGTGCAGCCCAAACAACCACGTAGATCGTTCGGGCATTAATCGAAATCAAACAACGGTATGTCGCCGCCGAACCGTCCGTGATCCTCGCGGTTTCTTTCATCGAACCGGCGTGCCGGACACCATCCACGAACGGCCACGTCGAGCAGATGGTTCTGCGCGACGGAGACATTGAAGGCCTCGTGCCCGGCGTGCCTGTTGTCCGACACGGAGACGTACTGCTGGGCGAATGCTTTTGGGCATCGCACATGTGGAACATCATGAAACCACAGGGTGTATTGTTCCTTTTCCATGCCGGTCGACGAAGACGCTGAGCGCCGGCAGGACGGTGGAATGTCACCGGATTGTTCTCGCGTGCCTGTAGATGCCTCGGCGAAAACGAGGCTGATCGGCAGGCCTCCCAAAAAACGAAAACCTTGGAATAAAGCCGAAAACAGTCGACTGCGATTATCATGCGAGGTGCGCATGATGATCGTACTCATAGCGGTCAAGTCTTGCAGAACGCCCCGACGCGGCCGGCAGCATCGCCGCGCCCGTAAGCGGGGCACGTCACCGTCAGCGCGCGTACACCGTGGGAGAGCCGCTCAGACGCGACATCGCCGACTGGGGGATGTCATGGACACGCCCCAGAACGGCGTCCAACGTCGACGAGACGGCATGCGGCGCCCGGCGATCGCTGCAATCCGTCCAGGAGGGTCGTTCCATCGGGGACGTCATGGCCGTCCGACCATCCGCGCCGGCCTCCATGTCATACTCCCGGCGACCGTATCGCCAGAGAGTCGCATTGCTGTTGCGAACCACCCGCGCCAAAGCCGGGCGACGTCTACGCTGAAGGAAGAACATGCCTGCCTCGATCCCGTATGGGCGCCGTCCCTCTGATGTCCGGCGCCGGTCGATATTCATCGTGTCACCATAGGCGATCCCGCCAATCGATGACACTATCGATTACACACCGGATCGTGCCGTCATGCCCTCGTCCGAAAGGGTGATTTTCCGCACGCCCGTCATCCCCGGGGCCGTCCGGCATTGCAAAGGTCACGCGGAACCGGCAGCGGACGGGCGGAAGACTTAGACGATCGCTGGAACGAACCCGGCTACTGCATCTTGCGCAGGCGTGGCACGGCGGAATCCTTCGCGCCGGTGACGCGGTACACGTCGAACACGCCGTCGATCTTGCGCACGGCAGCGAGCAGACGGTTCAGATGCTGCGGGTCGGCCATCTCGAAGCTGAACTGGCTGATCGCCACGCGATCGGAGCCGGTCGCCTGGGAGCCGGACAGGATGTTCACGCCGTGGTCGGCCAGCACACGGGTCACATCGGACAGCAGATGCTGGCGGTCCAGCGCCTCGACCTGAATCCTGACCATGAACAGGCCTTGGTGCTGGTCCATGCCACATCCACGACGCGCTCGGGCTGACGTCGCTGCAGGTCGATCATGTTCTGACAGTCGGCGCGGTGCACCGACACGCCCTGATTGCGCGTGATGAAGCCGACGATCCTGTCGCCGGGAACCGGCATGCAGCAGCGCGCCAGCTTGACCCCACATCGTTTACGCCCTTGACGGACACGCCGAGGGAGCTGGTCTTCTTCTTGGCGTTCTCGACCGCGCGCAGCGGCAGCGCCTCCTGCTCAACCTCCTCATCGACCTCGTCGCTGCCCGCGTCCTTGACCAGATGCGCGATGACGTTCTGCGTGGAGATCTGCCCGTCGCCGATCGCCGCGAACACGGCGTCGGGGTTGGGGAAATTCAGCTCGTCGGCGACGCCGACCAGCGCCTGGGTGGTCAGTAGCGTGCCGATCGGCAGGTTACGCTTGCGCATCGCGCGGGTCAGCTCGTCGCGGCCCTCCTCGATGGCCTCGGTGCGGCGCTCCTTGGAGAACCACTGGCGGATCTTGTTGCGGGCCTTGGGGCTCTTGACGAAGCTCAGCCAGTCGCGGGAGGGGCCGGCGTTGTCGGATTTCGAGGTCAGCACCTCGACGGTGTCGCCGTTCTCAAGCTTGGTGTCGAGCGGCACCAGACGGTACCGTTGACGCGCGCGCCCATCGTACGGTGGCCCACTTCGGTATGCACGGCGTAGGCGAAGTCCACCGGCGTGGCACTGGCCGGCAGCGAGACGATCTTGCCCTTCGGGGTGAACACGTAGACCTCGGCCGCGCCCAGATCCTCCTTGAGCGAGCCAAGGAACTCGTTCGAGTCCGGGGTCTCGCTGGTCCAATCGGCGAGCTGCTGATCCATTTGAGGTTGTCGGCCTCGCTCAGCTCCTGGTTGTCGTCGGAACCGCGTTTGAGATCGGATTTGTCGGGGGTGCTCAGGGCGCGGCCCGCCTGCCCGTTCTCCTTGTACTTCCAGTGCGCGGCGATGCCGAATTCCGCGCGCCGGTGCATGTCCCAGGTGCGGATCTGGATCTCGACCGGCTTGCCGCCCGGCCCCACGACCGTCGTGTGCAACGACTGGTACATGTTGAGCTTGGGCATGGCGATGTAGTCCTTGAAGCGCCCGGGCACGGGGCTCCAACGCGCGTGCACGGCGCCGAGCGCCGCATAGCAGTCGCGGATCGTGTCGACGATGATGCGCACGCCGACCAGATCGTAGATGTTGGCGAAATCATGGCCCCGCACGATCATCTTCTGATAGATCGAGAAGTAGTCCTTCGGGCGGCCGGTCACGTACGCCTTGATGTGCTGCGCGTCAAGATCCTCGTTGATCTCGGCGAGGATCTGCGCGAGATACACGTCGCGCTGGCCGGCACGCCGCGCGACCAGCACCACGATCTCGTTGTAGATCTTCGGGTACAGCACCTTGAAGCTCAGTTCCTCAAGCTCGGTCTTGATGGCGTTCATACCGAGCCTGTTGGCGAGCGGCGCGTACACGTCAAGGGTTTCGCGCGCCTTCTTCTGGGCGCTGGACGACTTGACGTACCGCCATGTGCGGGCATTGTGGACACGGTCGGACAACTTGACGACGAGCACGCGCACGTCGCGGCTCATCGCGACGACCATCTTGCGGATGGTCTCGGCCTGAGCGGAATCGCCGTATTCCATCTTGAGAGCTTGGTGACACCGTCCACCAGACCGGTCACCGTGTCGCCGAATTCCGCGCGGCACTCGTCCAGCGTAGTCGGTGTCCTCGACGGTGTCGTGCAGCAGACCGGCGGCGACCACGATCGGGCCCATGCCCAGATCCGCGAGAATCTGGGAAACGGCCAGCGGGTGGATGATGTACGGCTCGCCAGACTTGCGGCGCTGGGCGGAGTGCTGGATGACGGCCCGACGATAGGCACGCTCCAGAATGCTCAGATCCTCGTCGGGGTGATGGTTCCTGCACGCTTGCATGATCGGCAGCAGCGGGTTCAGCGGGTCGTCGCTGATCTCGCAGCCGAGCATGCGGGCGGCATTATGCTCGGCTTCATCGTTGGCCATGTCTGCCTCCCTCTCAGGTATTTGGTATCACATCCTACCCGCCGCGAATGAAAAAGCATACGCGGCATCTTCCGCCGTGAACGGTCTCCCGCATGCCTTGGCTTGCGGGCCGTGACGGCCGTGTTCGCACCGTCGGCCAGGATCGTCCGTCAGGATGACACGCCGGTGGAGCCGAAACCGCGTTCCGCACGGTCGGAACCCGGCAGGGTGCTCGCCGGGACGAACTTCGCCTCGACGTAACGCTGGATGACCAGCTGCGCGATGCGGTCTCCGCGATGGAACTCCATCGTATGCTCCGGATCGAGGTTGATCAGAGGGACCTTCACTTCGCCGCGGTACCCGGCGTCGATGGTGCCGGGCGCGTTCAGCACGGTCACGCCGTACTTGACGGCGAGTCCGGACCTCGGATGCACCAGCGCCACGTATCCGGCGGGCAGGGCGATCGCCATGCCGGTCGGCACCAGGGCGCGCTGGAACGGCTTGAGCGTCACGTCCTCGGCGGCGACCAGGTCGGCGCCCGCGTCCCCGGCGTGGGCGTACCGAAGCTCGACCGGATGGCCGGGATCAAGCGATTTGACCAGGACCTCGGTGTATTCGGGCTCGTCATATGTCTCGTCGAACGCCATCAGGCCGCGCATTCCTCGCACACCGGCTGGCCGTCGTCGGTGACGTATGCCAGCTGGCTGCGATGTTTGACCAGGAAGCACTCCGAGCAGATGAACTCGTCACCCTGCATGGGGATGACGGTCACCGAGGAATCCTCGTTGCTCAAATCAGCACCGGGCAGTTCGTAATCCTCGGCGATGGCGTTCTCGTCGTCGTCCATATCGGTTGAAGAGCTGCGCGAGCCCTTGCCCAACTCCTGCAGCGATTCCTCATCCTCGTCCTTATTTCGGGGGAATCATAATCCTGAGCCATCTGAATCCTTTCATCATGGTGGCACGTTCTGCGCCATAGAATACATGACTTTTACTCGGCATAGGATACACGATTTGAAATACTCGTAAAATACGACACGTGGGGCACAATAGAAGAAGTTGTAATTTTCTGAGGAAAGTGGTGTGAACATGCCTGAGAACCCGCTCACACAAGCCCGGTTCGACCACGTCGACGACGCGGGTCGTCTCGTGTTCGCGTCAGGCGACGAGCGTTTCTTCGTCGATGTGGACGAAACGCTGGAACGCGCCATTCTGGAAGCGAAGCAGATCCGCGAGGAGTCCCGGTCGGCTCCCAGCGCATCCAGCTCGGCTACGCTACCGATCTCGCAGATTCAGGCGCTTATCCGGGCCGGCGCGGATCCCGCGCGGGTGGCGGAACGATACCGTCTCAGCGAGGCGCTGGTGCGGCGTTTCTCGTCCGCCGTCGAGGTCGAGAAGCAGTACGCCATCGAGCAGTTCCTCACCGTGCCGGCCCCCAAGGAGAGCCGTGGACGGACCACCGCCGACGTGGTGGAACGCGCGCTGGCGCTGTCCGGCATCGGCATGGAATCGGTGACGTGGAAAGCGACACGCCGGGGACTCGAACCGTGGAAGATCACCGCGACGTTCGACGCCGCGGGGCGCACCACCAGGGCGGAATGGTCCTGGAACATGCACGACAACGCGGTGGCATGCCTGAACTCCACGGCGAAGAAGCTGCTGGGAACGGCGACGGGCGCGCGCGGCGACGGGACCGAGGGCACGCCCTCCGAGATGCTGCCCGCGACGCTGCCCGGGGATTCGGTACGCTCGGCGAGGATAGAGCGCACCGTATCGGCGTGGAACACCCCTGCCCCGACACTGCCTGCGGCTCGCCCCGAAGCGCGGATGCCACGTTCGGCGTCCCCGTTGGACGTGCGCACCGAGCCTGCGCCATCCGAGGAAGGCCCCTCAATCGACATCCCGCGCACCGGCGCGCTTCCGGCGAAGGCCGGCGAGGCCGCGCTCGGCGCCGCCGAGTCGAAACCGCCGCGGCCGACACCGGATTCGGACGCGTCCGCTTCCGCGGCTCAGACGGCACCCGAGATCGAATCCGAATCCGGCAAGGCGTCTGTCGAACGCTCCGACCGGCAGACGCCGCCTGCGAAACGCCGTTCGGGTCGCTCCGCCGTGCCCAGCTGGGACGAGATTCTCTTCGGCGAGTAGGATCGTCTGGCCCGCCGTCGCTGTCCAGCGAGATACGTCAATCCTTTTTTACGGAAAAAGCGACAGGCCGTCCGGATAATGAGACATCGGCGTGACACGTTCGGCATCGAAACGGTCACGCCACGTCAATCAGGCAGGGAATGTCCATTTCCAGCGCCGTCTGCGAGCCATGCACACCCGGCAGACGCGTCGCCTTGTCGGTCTGGATGCGCGAATCCACGAAGGTCGCCCTCCCGGCCGCCGATACCAGCACGTCACCGAGCATCGACCTGACACGCGGCTCGACGACACCGAACATGCCCTGATCGATCGCCTCATCCCGGGTACGCACCAGAGCGGCGTCACCCAGCCGATCGCGCCATCGACGCGCGATGTCATTCGGGTCGCAATCCGGCTCGGCATACAGCATCAGAGACCTGGGCTCCCCGCCGACCAGGGCCACGCCCCGGGCGAGCTCGGGATTCTCGGCGATATCGACGCGCTGATCCGGATCCGAACCGACCATGCCATGATCAGCCACGATGACGATGAGCGTGCCCCTCGGCGCAAGCCTGTGCAATTGCGCCAGCTGTTCGTCAACCCGCTCGAACACGGCCGTCCACTGCTCGGACTCCCAGCCGTAGGCGTGCCCCACCTTGTCGGCGTCGCGGATGTACAGGTACGTCAGCCCCGGCGTCTTCGAGGCCTCGCACGCGGCCCTCACGCGGCCGAGTCGGCCGCATATCGCCCTTGTAGTCCGCACCGCGCAACGCAGCCTTCGTCAGCGGGGAGTCGGCGAACTTCGGCAGTCCGCAGCTGGTGACCCGCACGCCGGCGGCCCGCAGGGTCTCGAACACCGTGGGCTCCCTCTGCAGGTCCAGAGGCGCGATCGCGTTGTCGAACTGGATCAGCTGCGACAGCTCCCCCGTTTGGGTGTTGCGCTGCGTGTAGCCCGCCATCCCCGTCAGGCCCGGGCACGTGCCGGTGCCGAAAGCCGCCATCGCGGCGACGGTGGTGCTCGGCGCGCATGTGGCGATGGGCCTGTCGTTGGACTCGTCGCGCAGCAATGCGCGCAGATACGGACTGTGTCCGACGCGCATCCGAAGGTTCCAGTAGCCAAGGCCGTCAACCAGCGCCACGATCACGCTGTCGGCCTTGGGAACCCCCAGGGCGACGCGCAAGGCCTCCGGATCATGGTGGATCCGCGTGGCGACCGGATGCCCTATCGCCGCGCTGACCGCCGGCAGCACGGCGGACAGGTGCAGCGCCCCGCCGCGTACGGCGTCACGCCGCCAGTCGCCATACCGAACGGTCGGTATCGTCTGCAGCAATTCGTCCATGCTCGCGATTTCAGCGTTCATGTTTTCCATTCAAGCACCGTCCGTCGGAAAAGGACACGGCTGGGCGGGATTCTTGGCATGATTGTTCGCTATCATGGACGATTGGATTTTTCAACGGCACCATTTCGGCCATTCGCGCCATGCGGATGGCCGAAGCACAGATTGGGGAATGGCACCTATGGCACATCGCACCACGACTCATCAGGCCTATGACCCGCGTCAGGTCCAAGAGCATATCGTGGAAACGCCGTTGAACGAGGAAATGAGCAAGTCGTTCCTCGAATACGCGTATTCGGTGATCTACGCGCGAGCCCTGCCTGACGCGCGCGACGGCCTCAAGCCCGTGCAACGCCGCATCATCTACCAGATGGGCCAGATGAACCTGACGCCCGACCGCCCGTACATGAAATCGGCGCGTGGTGGGCGAGGTGATGGGCAAGCTCCACCCCACGGCGATTCAGCCATCTACGAGGCGATGGTGCGTCTCGCGCAGCCGTTCGCGATGCGTCTCGCGCTGGTGGACGGCCATGGCAATTTCGGCTCGCTGGACGACGGCCCGGCCGCCTCCCGATACACCGAGGCCCGTCTGGCGCCCGCGGCGCTGGGCATGAACGCCGACATCGACGAGGACACCGTCGATTTCACGCCGAACTACGACAACAAGCTCAAGGAGCCGACCGTGCTGCCGGCCGCGATCCCCAACCTGCTGGTCAACGGCGGTTCGGGCATCGCTGTCGGCATGGCCACGAACATGGCGACCCACAATCTCGGCGAGGTCGTCGCGGCCGCGAAGCACCTGATGGCGCATCCCGACGCCACGCTGGAGGAGCTCATGCGTTACGTGCCGCCCCGATTGGCCGGGCGGCGGCATCATCATCGGGCGAAACGGCATCCGCGAAGCGTACGAGACCGGCCGCGGCACACTCACCACGCGGTCGATGACGCATTTCGAGAACGTGACGGCGCGCAAGAAGGCCATCGTGGTCACCGAGCTGCCGTTCATGGTCGGCCCCTGAACGGGTGCTGGAACGCATTTCCGAAGGGGTGAAGAACCGCAAGCTGGAGGGAATCTCCGGTGCCATCGACCTGACCGACCGCCATAACGGCACCAGGCTGGTCATCGAGATCAAGACCGGTTTCGACCCGAACGCCGTGCTCGCGCAGCTGTTCCGACACACGCCGCTGCAGGACAATTTCACGATGAACAACGTCGCGCTGGTGGATGGCCGGCCCCACACCATGGGTCTCAAGGAGATGCTGCAGGTGTGGATCGACCACCGCCGCATCGTGGTGCGCCGTCGCAGCGAATTCCGCCGCCGGAAGGCGCTTGAGCGCCTGCACCTGGTCGAGGGCCTGCTGCTGGCCATGATCGACATCGACGAGGTCATCCAGGTCATCCGCACCTCGGATGACGCCGACGCCGCGAAGTCGCGGCTGATCGCGGTCTTCGACCTTGACGACGTGCAGGCGCAGTACATCCTTGACCTGCGCCTTCGCCGGCTCACACGCATGAGCCGCATCGAGCTGGAGGCGGAGCGCGACGACCTCAAGCGGCGTATCGAGGAGCTGGAGCGCATACTGGCCTCCGCGCAGGAACTGGACCGCGTGGTCGTCGACGAAATGGATCAGGCGGTTGCTGAATACGGGACGCCTCGCCGTACCGTGCTGCTGGACGAGGCCGAGGACGGCACGCTGACGCCGGTGACCCCTCATGGAGACGACAGCGTGAACGCGTGGCCGCGATGAAGGCCGCCGCAGCCGCGGCCACCCTGTCGTCCGGCCGAAGCGGACGTGGCCGCCGCGCCGCAGCAAGGAAGGCCGGCGAGGATGCCGCGGCAGTCGCGGCGCTGCAAATCGACGACGAGCCGTGCACGGTGATGCTCGGCGCGTCCGGCACGATAGCGCGCTCCACCCCGGCCGCATTGGATGCCTGGGAGTCGCGGTCGACGAGCGACGAACGCACGAAGGACGACCACATCGTGTCCATCTTCCGCACCACCACACGGTCCTCGTACGGGCTGGTCACGTCCGCCGGGCGTCTGGTGCTGGCCCATGTGGTCGAATTGCCCGCGCTCGCCGCATCGCCGCAGACGAACGTCGCCGGCGGCATACCGGCCGACGAGCTGATCGGCATGACCGAAAGCACCGATCCGATTCCCGGCGAGCATGTCGTCGCCGCCATCCCCATGGATCAGCGCGACGACGACGACGGCCCGACCCCCGCTCCCCTGGCCATCGGCACACGGGCCGGCGTGGTGAAACGCTGGAACCGCGAGGCCCCACCACGATGGACTCCTGGAGTGTCATCGACCTCAAGGACGGCGACTCCGTGCTGTTCGCCGCCGACGCGGCGGACGAAGACCGCCTCGTGTTCATCGCGTCCGACTCCTCGCTGCTGACGTTCGATGCCGGGAACGTGCGCCCGCAGGGTCGCACCGCCGGCGGCATGGCGGGAATCCGTCTGGCTGAGGGATGCACGGCGATCACGTTCAACGTGGTGCCCGCAGGCAAGATCGCGTGGACGTACGAAGAGGGCGACAACGGCATGTTCTCCGCGTCCGGAGCCGTCGTGCTGACGGTCGCCGGAGACAAGGACGCGCTGCCCGGCACCGAAAACGGTGCGGCCAAGGTGACGCCGTTGGAGATGTACCCGACCAAGGGCCGCGGCACCGGCGGAGTGAGGTCGCAGCGTTTCCTCAAGGGCCAGAACACCCTGATCTTCGCCCGCGTCGGCATGTACCCGCTGCACGCCTCCACCGAGGGAGGCTCGCCGGTGGAGCTGCCCAAGCCCGACATGCGCCGTGACGCATCCGGTGTTGATCTGGCCGCGCCTGTCGCCTTCTGTGGATGAGGCTGTTTCGGGGCCGGTGCCTTCAGCGAGCATCGCCCCCCTCACACACCTGTGGGGCGTAGGGGGGGTGCCGTCCACGTTTCGGCAGACGCGCAGTTCCTGCAGGCGCGCAATATCAGATGGCACGCCGTGTCGGATGATGCGCAATGCCGGATGGCGTACCTCACGCGTAGATACGCCGGTGACCTGGCGCTGGCGGCGGAACATATCGGAGACCGGCGGCGGCTGTCAGCAGTAGAGCCTCATGCCTTGGGGTACGGGGACGAATCCCGCGACGTGCAGCATGCGCGACCACTCGCCTCGCACAGTCAATGGCTCGTTGTTGGCATCACAGAAGGTGACACCCCGCGAATACCCCCGTCACGCAGGTTTCGCTGCAATGCGTAGGCGAGCTCGTTGCAGGCCTGCTGCAATGCGGGATCCGCATCCTGCGCGAGCAACAGATGATGGCTTCGGGGCACCGCGTATGCCAGCAATCGTCCGCCCCGGAGCACGACCGATGCGCCGGAGCGCCGTGCCGGCCTGATCGAAAACCCGCCTATCGTTCGTGGCCATGCGATGACGCTTCCGTACAGGTTGGCGGGGTCGGTGGCGTCCAACACGACCGCGGAGGGTTCCGCCGCGCATGCCCGCAGCGCATCCACGGTCTGACGCGACGCGAACTGTGCGGCACCGCATCCGCTGACGAACATGCCGCGCATCAATGCGCCATGCTCTTCCATGCGTCTGAGCACCGGATACAGGCCCGAGAATCCGCCGTCCAGACGTTCCTTGTCGATCATGGGCGGAGCTATGACGCCGTAACGGTACCCAGCAACGCCTCAATCCGCGCGATGGCGACCCGCTCCGCGGACGCCTCCTGCATATCTGCATGAGGCACGGCGGACCATAGTCCCGTCATGTTCGCCGGGACACTGACCCTGACCCGCACCCTGCGCCGTGATGCACGGGCTGGGGCCTTCACCGCATGGGATGACGCTCCGAGGGATCTCAGCGGATCGAACGAGCTGTTGGTGACCTTCCCTGCCAGACCAGCGACCATAGGGCTTCCTCGAACTGGGAGTCGGACCATGGGTGGGGCAATATCTCGCCGGTGGATTCGTCCACGCATTCCGACGACGCGTCCCATGCCGCGCGCGTCAGCCCTGCGAGCTGATTCGCATGATATGCCCCGCCCGGTGCCAGCACGGCCATCACCGCATCCGGCAGCGTGACCGGCTCCCCGGGGCTCCGCCGTTCTTCTCCCCATCCTGCACTGTCAGAAGCAGGGAGTCCGCCGGATGCAATGCGACGAGTCCTGGTTCCTTCGCCTTGCTGCCGGTGGTCTTGGAACCCACCCAGACGATCTCGCCGGAGGAGAGCAGGCCGTCGAGCATCGCCGGACGATAGTCGCGCACCCGTGCCGGCAATACGGACGATTCCCATACCGAGGGAGGCAGGGCGACGCCTTCCAGCTGCTCAATGACACGCATCACCCCGTCTTCGCCGTCATATCGTTCGCCGCCCACCGGCTGAACCGACACCTTGCAGCCCGATAAGGAATGTCTGGTATTCGCTCAATTCGACGGGCTTGGTCTCGGCTCGGGCCTTGGCCAGCGACTTGGCCCGGATGCGTCGGAACACCTCCTTGTGCAGCCATGCCTTTCCTCCGTCCTTGGCGGCGATGCCGTCAAGGATCTCTCCTCGCGCTTTGAGCATGTCCAAGGCGTGCACCGCGCCGGACGCGTCGATCGACAGGTCCGCCATCATCCGTTCGACGGTGAAAGGCCCGTGCGTCTTGGCGTATCTTGCGACCCGGCCATCGATGTCATCGTCCGGCAGCTCGTTCCAGAACGTCCTGCGCCCCAGCTCCTCCTCGACCTCATGCACGGCCCGAGGATCCATGATCGCCGAGAAATCGGCCTGCCCCAGCAGCCGTTCCAGCACATCGGGATCGATCGACAGCAGTTGCGCCGATCGTTCCGCCTGAGGCACGTCGTACTGGTACATGACGGTGCCCACATAGCCGAACAGCAGGTTCTCGGCGAATGGGGACGCAATGTCGGTCGTCATCGACCAGACCGATGTTTCCCGACTGAATGTCCGTCATGATGCGACGCAACGCGGGCATGTCGTAATCGTCCTGCAGGCATTCGCGGGCGGTTTCCAGCAGCAGCGGGAAATTGCGTTTCAGCCGCGCGGCGTTCAACAGTTGCGCGGCACGCAGTCTCTGCTGCCATAGCGGCACGCGCCTGCCGGGATCGGTTCTGGGGAGGAACAGCGAGCGTGCGGCGCATTCCCTGAACCGGGCCGCGAACAGCACCGTCTCCCCCACCTGCGTCTCGATCATGCGCTGCATGTCGTCAGGGTCGAACCTGATGAGATCCGGGACATCGATGTCATGCTCCTGGGCGGGAAGCCTCAGGACGATGCCGTCATCGGCGGCGTATGCCTGGCCGTCGAATCCATAACGCTGCTTGAGACGCGCGGTGATTGCCATCGCCCATGGCTCATGCACGCGACGGCCATATCGGGAATGGATGATGACCCGCCAGTCCCCCTCGTCGTCGGGGCAACGTTCGATCACCATGCGGCGGTCATCCGGCACGACGCCGGTGGCCTTCCTCTGCTCCGCCAGCAGTCGGGCGAGGTTTTCCACGGCGTTGTCGTCCAGCCCGTCATCGTGCAGGCGGTCTGCCGTGGCGGTGTCGAACCGTGGATGGCCGCTTCTGCGGCATCCGTCAGTCCAGTGCAGACCTGCCGGATGAAAGCGCCTTCGGTCCGTACCGAACCCGCAGTCCCTGCCGCTGCCGTCCCCATGCCAGAACGGCAGACAGCCGTCCTGCCCGGTGCCGGGGGTGACGATCACGCGGTCGCGGGTGATTTCCTGGATCTGCCAGGTCGATGTGCCGAGGGTGATGACGTCTCCGACCCGGGATTCGTACACCATTTCCTCGTCGAGTTCCCCACTCTTCGAGGCCTTTGCCCCCATCCGTCTCGGGCAGCACCACGGTGTACAGTCCGCGATCTGGAATCGTGCCGCCGCTGGTCACGGCGAGCCGCTGCGCCCGGGGCGGGCGGAGATCAGGTCCTCATCATGGTTCCACATCAGGCAGGGGCGGAAGGCGGAGAAGTCCTCGCTGTCGTAGGGTCCCCGTCATCATGCCCATCACCGAGTCGAACGTGCCGCGGTCGAGGTCGCGGAAGGGTGCCGACCTGCATACCGTCGCATACCAGTCGTCCGGCCCGAGGTCCTCCATCGATGCGGCCGCGACGGTCTGTTGGGCGAGCACATCCAGCGGGTTGCGGATCACCGATATCGGTTCGATGTCGCCGGCCCGCATGCTTTCCACGCTCGCCGCCGCCCCGATGATCTGCTCCCGGGTCAGAGGGTAGATCAGCGCGTGGGACACCCCTCCGACACGATGATCCGCGCGTCCGACGCGCTGCAATCCTGACGATACCGACAACGGAGGCGATATCTGTATCACCAGATCCACCGACCCCATGTCGATGCCCAATTCCAGGCTGCTGGTGGCCACCACGCAACGCAGCAGGCCATGTTTGAGCTGTTCCTCGATCCGCTTGCGCCGCTCCTTGGACACCGACCCATGATGAAAGCATCGCGATGACGTCCCCGTCATCGTGAGACCGAACCAGCATCGTCGTGGAGCCGACCACGGGATCGTAATGCCGGGAAAACCCACTGCGCCCCTCCGGTGACTGCGCCTGCACGGCATCGGTGCCATGATCCTGTGCATACAGGTCGTTGAGCCTGGCGGTGAGCTTCTCCGCCAGGCCTCGAATTCACGAACACCAGCGTGGTGCGGTGGGAGAGCACCTGATCCAGCACGTCCCGCTCGATCACCGGCCATATGGATCCGCCCGCCCGATCCCCCGCGGCGCCGGTGATCGCCTGCGAATCGTATTGCGAATCCTCCGGCGAAACCAGAACCGACCGTCGATCCGGCGACACTGGCAGGCCACGCCGTTCGGCGAGCCGTCTCATGGCCGGGGTCACGCCGCTGATATGCGGGGCCGATGCCGCCGACGCGCCGACGCCTCCCGCACGGCCGGGCACATTGGCTGATTGGAGGTCCCTCATGTTCTCCAGCGGCTCAACGACGCGCAGATCCATCGCGGGCCTCTCCTGCGGATTGATGACGGTCACGGGATGGATCCCGCCGACGAATCTCGCGACCTCGTCGACAGGCCTTACCGTGGCGGACAACCCTATGCGCTGCGTCGCATGCCCGGCGAGCGCATCCAGCCGTTCCAGGCTCACGGCCAGGTGCGCGCCCCGTTTGGTGCCGGCGACGGCATGGACCTCATCGAGTATCACCGTTTCGACGTCGCGCAGGATGACGCGCGCCTTGGACGTCAGCAGCAGATACAGCGATTCCGGCGTCGTGACGAGGATGTCCGGCGGATGGGAGGCGATGGCGCGTCTCTCCCGTGTCGTCGTGTCACCGCTGCGTATGGCGATGCCGATATCGGGAGCGGCAAGGCCGGACGCCTCGCATTCGGCGGCGATGCCGTCGAGCGAGCGCGGAGGTTCTTCGCGACATCGACGGCCAGCGCCTTCAGCGGCGAGACGTACAGCACCTTGACACGCCGAGTCCGATGCCGCTCTCCGGAAACGTCAGCCGCGCCCTTCGGAGCGGTCATGGCACCGGAGCCGTTCAGACGATCCGCCTCTCCCGTCATCAGGCGGTCGATGGCCGAGAGGAACGCGCATAATGTCTTGCCCGAGCCGGTGGGCGCGACCACCAGAGCATTGCCCCCGGCATGGATGACCGGCCATGCCTGGCTCTGCGCCGCAGTAGGTACATCAAACGCATGTTTGAACCATGCCCTGGTAGGACCCGAGAACAGATTCAAACATTCGTACATATATTCGATTATGCGATGCAGCCTAGACCCACGACACACCACTCGAAGACGGGCGACCTACTCCTCGACCCACTCCAGCACATCGCCCGACTGGCACTCCAGCGCCTCGCAGATGCCGTCAAGCGTGGAGAAGCGTATGGCCTTGGCCCGCCCGTTCTTCAGCAGTGAGCGCATGACCAGCATCAGCAGCACGAACGCCGCGAGCAGCAGCAGGCCGACCGCGCCCAGCAGGACCACGCCCGGAGCCCCCAGCGCGACATCCACATAGGCACCCGACGCCGGGTCGCGGTATTCGGCATGGGCGAGACCTCCGTACAGCGTCACGAACAACACCAGCGCCGCCTCCACCGCCGCGCATGCGATGATCGCATCGACCCAGCGAACCGCGCGGCCGGAGAACACGTCAAGCCGGTCCACCAACGTCAGCAGATTCCACAGCGGCACCATCGCCGCCTCGACGCACGCCACGCCCAGTATGCCCGCGACGGCATACACCCAACGCGACGGAGCGAATTCCGGGTTGGCCTGCACGACGTCGCCCGACACCACGACCATGTCGCATTGCCCCGCCGCGGACGATCCCCCACATGCAGTGCAGCCAGTTCATGTGACGACTCGCGTAATGGATCGCCACACAGTTGCTCAGCGCCGCATCGACGCCGCCTGCGCCCAATCCGCAGGGGGCGGCGAGCAGCAAATGGACATGATTCTCCCGGTATTATCCAGTGGTATGTACGTTCGTACACATGCTAGGCGAACCGCAGGATATCCGTTCTCGCAGGCCGAACGAGCGCGCCGGCGCCGCGCTCCGGCCCGTTCACGGACGCATGGTCATTCGCGCTCAGCGCAACCATAGCGTTTCTCGAATAAAAACGAGATGATTGACCCGGAAAACCTGAACGAGAAAAGGCGGCAACATGGTCGGCAATGACACGATACACACGGTCACGCGTAAGGAGCACGACTGCATCGGCTACATGGATGTGCCGAAAGACGTGTATTGGGGCATCCATACGCAGCGGGCGCTCGGTAACTTCACCGTCTCCCGAATCGCGGACTCCACCCATCCCCAGCTGATGCGGGCCTATGCGACCGTCAAACGCGCCTGTGCCGAAGCCAACGACGAGCTCGGACTGATCGACCACGACAAGGCACGGCTCATCGTCGCCGCATGCCACGACGTCGAGAACGGCGAGCTCGCCGACCAGTTCCCGGTCGACGTGCTGCAGGGCGGCGCCGGCACATCGACGAACATGAACATGAACGAGGTCATCGCCAATCGGGCGTTGGAGCTCGGCGGGCATCCCAAAAGGCGATTATGGGTTCATCCACCCGAACGACGACGTGAACCATTCGCAATCGACCAACGACACCTACCCCGCGGCCTGCAAGCTCGCGCTGATCGACGCCATCGGGCCGCTCGCGGAAGAGACGAAGAAACTCACGCGGGCGTTCCACGACCTCGCCGACAAGCACACGAACGACGTCACCATCGGACGCACCCAGCTGCAGGATGCGGTGCCGATGACCTACGGTCAGGAATTCCACGCATTCGCAAGCTTCCTGAAAAGCGACCTCCTGGCACTCGAACACGTCGTCCCGCAACTGACCACACTGAACCTCGGCGCCACCGCCATCGGCACCGGCATCTGCGCCGACCTGCGGTTCCGCACGACCGCTACACGCCATCTGGCCGCCATCACCGGGCTGCCCATCACCGCGGCGGCGGATCCCGTGGCAGCCATGACCGATATGAGCGGATACATCGCCACGTCGCAGACAGTCAAGAACCTCGCCATACACCTGAAAAAGGCCGCCGACGACCTGCGGCTGCTCAATTCCGGCCCGCATACCGGATTCGACGACCTCAACGTGCCGGCACGGCAGGCGGGCAGCAGCATCATGCCCGGCAAGGTGAACCCGGTCATCCCCGAATGCGTGAACCAATGCTGCTTCATGGTGTTCGGCATGGACACGACCGTCACATGGGCCGCATCCGAAGGGCAATTGCAGCTCAACGCCTTCGACCCGGTGATCATCCACGAACTGCTCAACGGCATCGAGCTGCTGACCCGCGCGATGGCGATGTTCCGCGAGCGCTGCGTGTCCGGCATCACCATCAACGCCTCGACGGGGCGCCGCTACGCCGAATACTCCCCCGTCGCGCACTGAACGGCGCCATCGGATACGAACACGGCCGACATCGCCCAGGAAGCGGCCAACGACAATCGCACCGTGCGCGATGTCGCCGGCGAGCGCACCGACCTGCCCGCGTCGACGCTCGACGAGCTGCTCGACCCGATCGCCCTGTCGCGACGTCTCGGCCAGACCTGCCGGGAGCATCAGTAGACGGATATCGGCTCGGTAGCCGCCGCCGGCCTGATACAAGCCGACGGCGGCCCGGGCAGTGCACAGCCGGCAGAAAGCCGGATCAGGTGTCGATCTTGGAACGGTCGAAATCGTCGGCGTTCTCCACGATGAACGCCTTGCGCGGCGGCACGTCATCACCCATGAGCAGGCTGAAGATGTGGCGGACGCCTGTGCCGCGTCCTCCATGCGGATACGGCGCAGCATGCGGGTGCGCGGATCCATCGTCGTGTCCGCGAGCTGGTCGGCGTCCATCTCACCCAGACCCTTGTAGCGCTGGATGTCGGGATTGTACGAGATGTGTCGCCGTTCGAGGCTCCGCCAGACGGCCGGCGAGCTCGTCATCGGAGTACGTGTAGATGAACTCGCCCTTGTGCGAGCCGGCGAGCGCGATGCGATGCAGCGGCGGCACGGCGGCGTAGACGTACCCGTGCTCGATGAGCGGCCGCATGTACCGGTAGAACAGCGTGAGCAGCAGGATGCGGATGTGCGCGCCGTCGACATCGGCATCGGTCATCATGATGATCTTGTTGTATCGGGCCTGTTCGATGTCGAAGCTTGCGCCGGATCCTGCGCCGACCACCTGGATGATCGCTGCGCATTCCTTGTTGGACAGCATCTGCGCGAGCGATGCCTTCTGCACGTTGAGGATTTTGCCTCGAATCGGCAGCAACGCTTGGAAACCGGAATTACGGGCGGCCTTGGCTGTGCCCAATGCCGAATCACCCTCGACGATGAACAGTTCGGCTACGTCGTCATTGCCCGGCTGGCAGTCGGACAGTTTCGGCGGCATGGACGCGGATTCAAGCGCGTTCTTGCGGCGTGTGACTTCCTTGGTCTTGCGCGCCTGGATGCGGGCGTGCATTTCGCCGACGATTTTCTCCAGCACGCGGCCGGACTGTTCCTTGTAGCCGCGTTTGGAGCCCGTGATCATCTCGCCGAACTGCTTGTCGGTCATCCTGGTGACGATGGGCTTGACGGGAGCGGTGCCGAGCACGTCCTTGGTCTGCCCCTGGAACTGCGGCTCGGCGATGCGCACGGTGACGACGGCCACGAGTCCGGCCAGGATGTCGTCGCGCTCGACGCGCATGTTCGAGTCCTTGAGGTTCACCTTGAGTTTGCGGGCGTTGTCTTCAACGGCCTTGCGGACCTGCTTGGTGAGCCCCATGAGGAAACCGTCGACGTGCATGCCGCCGCCGGGCGTCTCGACCACGTTGACGAAGCTGCGCATCGTCGTGTCGTACCCGTTGGTCCACCGCATTGCGATGTCGACGCCGCATTTGCGGGTGACTTTCTGGGCGTGCAGTTCGCCGCCCTCGCCGACCGCCTGGGTCTCCTCCTCGTAGGTGTCCTCGCCGGTGATGCGCCAGATGTCGGATACCGCCTCTCCCGCGGACAGGAAATCGACGAAAGTCCTTGACACCGCCGGTGTGGCGGAATTCCTCGACGCGGGCGTGCGTGTGGCGGCTGCACGCGTCCACCTTCGCCGTCTCGACCGCGGCGGAGACTGCGGCAGGTCGCGCTTCGGCTTCACCCGCTTCAACGGTATCTTCGACGTAGCCGTGTCGGCCGCAGAGACGATGTCGGCAGCGTCCATCAGGCCGGTTCCATCGTCGGCGGGCGTCTGTGCGGCGTCGACTTCCATCATCTCGTCGACGCTGTCGTCGCCGGTTTCGGGAATGTTCTCGTCGATGACGGTGATTTTCAGCCCTGGCACCAGGAAACTGGTCTGCCGTACACGGTCGATGAGCTGGTCATAGCTGAATTCAGCGGTGTCGTTGAAAATCTCCGGATCCGCCCAATAGCGGATGCGGGTACCCGTGGTCTTCGGACTGACTTTGCCGATGATCTCCAGCTCGGTCGGGCGGTTCTTGCGGGTGCGCTTGAACGGCGCGTCCGGGGACGGATGCTCGGGATCGGTGTCGGAATATACGCCTGGATGACCCTGGTGGAAGGCCATGTGATGGGTTTTGCCGTCGCGGTCGACCTCGACGTCCAGACGCGAGCTCAGCGCGTTGACGACGGACGAGCCGACGCCGTGCAGGCCGCCGGCCGCGTTATAGGACGCGTTGCCGAATTTAGCGCCGGCATGCAGCTTGGTCAGCACCACTTCCACGCCGGTGAGCTTGGTTTTCGGCTCCACGTCGACGGGGATGCCACGGCCGTTGTCGGCCACTTCCACGGAGCCGTCGTCGTGCAGGGTCACCGTGATATGGTCGCAGGCGCCCGCAAGCGCCTCGTCCACCGCATTGTCGATGATCTCCCACAGGCAGTGCATCAGACCCTGGCTGTCGGTGGTGCCGATGTACATGCCCGGACGTTTGCGCACCGCATCCAAGCCTTCGAGCACGGTAAGGCTGTCGGCACCGTATTCCTGTTTGGGCATACAAATCCTATTTTCTGTATAACTCGCGGCTCTCCTCATCGAGGGGAGCTATCAACGGATGGCTCCGTGGTGGCAGTCCACTGGGCCCCTCCTCGCGTGATCGCGCTGCCGAGCGGCGCGATCACTGATCAAGGAAGTCGCGCAGGGTCTGGGAGCGCGACGGGTGGCGCAGCTTCGACATCGTCTTGGACTCTATCTGGCGGATACGCTCACGGGTCACGCCGTACACGCGGCCGATATCATCCAGCGTCTTCGGCTGGCCGTCCTCCAAACCGTAGCGCATCTTGATGACGCCAGCTTCACGGGAGACAGCGTTTCAAGCACCTGCTTGAACTGCTCCTGCAACAGCGAGAAGGCGACGGCATCGGACGGTGCGATGGCGTCGGTGTCTTCGATCAGATCACCGAACTCGGAATCGCCATCCTCGCCCAGCGGCGTGTGCAGGGAAATCGGCTCACGGCCGTACTTCTGCACTTCCTGCACCTTCTCGACCGGCATGTCGAGCTCACGGGCCAGTTCGTCCGGCGTAGGTTCACGGCCCAGGTCCTGAAGCATCTGGCGCTGCACGCGGGACAGCTTGTTGATGACTTCCACCATATGCACAGGCACACGAATGGTGCGGGCCTGATCAGCCATGGCACGGGTGATGGCCTGGCGAATCCACCATGTGGCGTACGTGGAGAACTTGAAGCCCTTCTTCCAGTCGAACTTCTCTACGGCTCGGATGAGGCCCAGGTTGCCTTCCTGAATCAGGTCGAGGAAGAGCATGCCACGGCCGGTGTAGCGCTTGGCCAGCGACACCACGAGTCGCAGGTTCGCCTCCAGCAGGTGGTCCTTGGCCTTCTTGCCGTCGTTCGCCGCCCACTTGAGCTCGCGCTTGCGCTTGAAGTCCATGCCGTCGCTCTCGGTATCGAGCAGGTGCTGGGCGTACAGGCCGGCCTCGATGCGCTCGGAGAGGCCCACCTCCTGTTCGGCGTTCAGCAGGCTGACACGGCCAATCTGCTTGAGATAGTCCTTGACCGGATCCGCTGTGGCGCCCGCAGCGATGACGCGGCGCTTCGGATTGCCCGACGGGGTCAGGTTCTCGTCGTCGTCATCGTCGCGCACCACGAACGCGCCCTTCTCCTTGGGCTGTTCAGGCTCCTTGCGCCCGGGTTCGGTCCCTCGTCGTCCTCTTCGTCCTCGGGAACGTCGTCATCCTCACCGGATTCGTCATCAATGTCATCATCGTCGCCATCAGACCGCCGTCATCGACATCGTCGTCAAGGTTCTCCAGACCATCCTCATCGACCTGGACGTCGTCGAGATCGTCGAGGAATCCTCGTTGGCGAGTTCCTCGGTCTTCGCCATCTCCTCGGTCTCGTCCTTGACGGCCTTCGCCGACTTGGACGCGGCGCGCTTGCGGGTGGGCTTCGCGGGCGCGGCTGCCTTCGCCGAGGACTCGCGTACCGTGGACTTGGACGCAGCGGACCTCGACGAGGTCTTCTTGCCCGCGGCGGACTTCCTGCCCGCCGCGGTCTTCTTGTCTGCCGTAGAGGCCGTACGCGCGGCGGTTCCCTTCTTCTCGGATTTCGTCTTGGCGTCCGTATCGTCCGGGACTGTCGTCGCCATCGTATCCTTCGTGGCCAAACTCATCCTCCTGCATCATCATGCCAAGCGTGCTTATACCACATCGGGCGCACTTCTGGCAAGGGCAAATCGTCAACTATGTGAGTTAACCATCTTCCAAGGACGATTATTCCCACGGCTCGTTGCGGCGTGGAACCGATGGTCTCCCGCGAGCCGTCATGCGGCGTCGTGATGCGGGCCGGCACCCATCCACGCCGGCATCACGCCGCGCTGGTACGCCGAGCACACGATCGCCGCCAGCGAACAGTCCTCATCCAGCATCAGGCAGCGCAACGCGAACGCCACCGCTCGACTGTCGCCCATCCACCACATCACATACGCCAGCACGGCCAGCGGCTGCACGCTGAAGCTCTCCGGAACGCGATCGGCCATGGCCACGAGCATGTCGGTGCCGGCCCGGCATCTCGGTTCGTCGGGCCGGCGTCGCTCGTCGAAAAACGCGCCCTGCAGCTCCCTGCACATGCGGCTCTGCACATCCGGCGCATGCGGCGCGACGCGAAATCCATCATCGTGCGCTTGTCGGCGCAGGTGTCCCCGGCCACCAATGACATGATCAGGGCGTCCCTGATCGACAACGTCACCGTCATTCCCACCACCAGCGCGGCGATCGAGGCGTCATCGATGGCCCGCGGCTGCGCCGACAGGCCCGCCAGCCAATGGTCGAACGGCTCATCGGCCCATTGCGCGTCCGCCGCCACGGTGCCGCTGAGCTTGCGGCGCTCGCAGTATTCATTGCGCATGCGTCTGAGATCGTCCTCGCGCAGCATGTCATCGTCCGCGACCGCCTCCGCATACCGGACGGCCTGCGTGTTCGTCTCCTGTCCCATATCGTGGTCCCCCTTACCGGTCTCATCCACCGCCGGCGCACGATGCCGGCGACCGCCGCCCCCGCGACGGGATACCATCAACTATGCCGTATCGGGCCGGTTTTCAGGGCGAAATCCAACCTATGTGGTCGAAGGCTTGTCAGGCTTGCAAATCCGCAGTTCTTGTATTCGTAAAACCCTGTGGATAACCTCTTGGTATGACTGTTTCATCTGATTTGGCCCTGATCGAGTCCCGCATCGCCGACGCGGTGGACCGTTTCATGGCACTCGACGCCGACGACACCATCGAAGGCCCGTGCCTGACCATATCCCGCGAGGTCGCGCGTCAGGCCCTGGTCTCCAGCGAAGGCGGCAAGCGGCTCAGGGCGTTGCTGGCCCTCCACGCCTTCGACGCGACCGACCCGCAGGGGCATGACGACGATGACGCCCATGCCCGCGGACGCGACGCGGTGCTCGACCTGGCCTGCGCGATAGAGGTCTTCCAGACCGCCGCGCTCGTCCATGACGACATCATCGACGACTCCGACCTGCGACGGGCAAACCCGCGGCCCACAAGGCGCTCGGCACGACGTCGCACAGCGCGTCGCTCCTACTCGGGGACTGGGCATCATGCTGGGAGACCTGCTCGCCACCGCCAGCGTCGACATCGCCCATGCCGCGGCGCAACGGATGCCCCGGCCCGACATGATCGTCTCGACGTTCCTGCGCATGCACCGCGAGGTGGAGATCGGGCAGGTGCTCGACCTCGCAGTTGAGTTGTCTCCATTGGACGAGCCGGAACGGCTCGCACGGGAATCCATGAACGTGTTCCGATGGAAGACCGCCAGCTACACGACCATCGCGCCCCTCGAATTCGCGCTTCTCGCCTCCGGCCGAGACCCCAGGCGGGCACATGCCGACGCCATGGCCATCGGACTGCCGCTCGGCCAGGCGTTCCAGCTCGCCGACGACCTGCTGGACGTCATCGGATCCAGCAGATCCACCGGCAAGCCCGTGGGAGGCGACATCAGGGAGGGCAAGCGCACCGTGCTGCTCGCGGACGCGATCAGCGGCGCCGACCAGAGGCAGCGCCGCACACTGATCGACATGTTCTCGTCGCAGTCGCGGGGCGACGACGACGTACGCCGGTGCATCGAGCTGTTCGAAGGTACCGGCGCCATCGACCGATCCCGCCGGCGCATCCGCGCACTGTGGCAGGGCACGCTTCATGCCATAGGGGGAACCTGCGGCTCCCACCGCAGGACGAGCGCACGCTCACCGAGGCATGCATGAGGTTCATCCCGATCATCAAAGCGTAGAGTTTTCGCCAACGTATGTATTGGAAATGCCGTTTTCCAGCAGAAAGAACCTTACGATACAACCATGAGTGAAGTCGCAGCCACGTCGCAAGAGCCGCAGGGACGAATGATAGAGGGGCGATACCGCGTCATACGCAAAATCGCCGAAGGCGGCATGGCGACCGTGTACGAGGCGGAGGATACCAGGCTCGAACGCCGCGTCGCCATCAAGATCATGCACATGCAGCTGGCGCAGGGAGCGCACCGCGAGCAGTTCGTGGAACGGTTCCACCGCGAGGCCAAGTCCGCCGCGGCGATCGCGAACCCACATATCGTGCAGGTGTATGACACCGGTGAGTTCGATGGACTGGATTTTCTTGTCATGGAGTACGTGCATGGCGTGAACCTGCGGTACGAAATGAACCAGCAAGTCACGTTCAGCGTGCGCGAGATGCTGCGCGTCATCTCCGAGACGCTGGACGGACTGGCAGCGGCGCACCGCGTGGGCGTCGTCCACCGCGACATCAAGCCCGAGAACATCCTGATCAACGACCGCGGGCACGTGCAGATCACCGATTTCGGTCTGGCGAAGGCCGCGTCGCAGGCGACACTGTCGACCACCGGCATGCTGCTCGGCACCGCCGCGTATCTGGCGCCTGAAATGATCGAGGACAACAAGGCGACCATGCAGGGGGACCTGTATTCCGTGGGAATCATGGCTTGGGAGATGCTCGCCGGCGACGTGCCGTTCACGTCGGACAATCCCGTCACCATGGTGTTCAAGCACGTGCATGAGGATGTGCCGTCCCTGACCTCGACCTGCACGGGCATCAACCAGCAGGTCGCCGATTTCGTCTCGCATTTGACCGCCCGCGCCGTCGAGGCACGCCCGCCGACGCATCCGACGCCCTGCATGAGCTGCAACAGCTGACCGCGAACCTGCCGATGGACGCATGGCAGTACCGCAAGCCCGCCGACGTAGGCACCGGCGGCGATACCGAGGAGCCGACCGCCCCCGCGCTGGTGGGCGCCATCCCGGCCCCGCCCGCGCCGCCGCTGTTCGATTCGCGCACCGGCACCGCCCCGCAGACCGGCACCGACCCTGCCACGCCCGTACTTCGGTGATGCCTGAAGGCACCGCACCCCAGGACGTCTCCGCCACCCAGGTAATCACGCCGCAGGATTCCACACTCACCATCGGGCTGATGGACGCGCGCCCGCTCGATGACCAAGGCTCGGAGCCCGCCAAGCGCAAGCGCTCGAAGAAACCCTTGATCATCACGCTCGTGGTGGTGCTCGTCGTGGCGCTCGTCGCCGGCGCAGGCGGCTCATGGTGGTATTTCCTCGGTCCGGGCAGCTACTGGACGCTGCCGCAGCCCACCGACATCTCCTGCAAGGAGAACACCGAATGCTCCATCGTCGGGGCGAAGTGGAGCGATTACCAGAGCACGCTGAACGTGGCGAACATCCCGTTCACCTTCTCCGAGGCGTACAGTGACACCGTCGCCAAGGGGAACATCATCTCCGCCGACCCGCAGAACGTCGGCACCCATATCAGCAAGCGCCACAACGGACGCATCACGGTGACGGTGTCGCTTGGCGTCAAGCAGGCGACCATCCCCAGCGACATCGCGGATCCGACGTCGGTACCGATGGCAAGGATCCGATCAAGCGCTTGAGAACGCCGGATTCACCAACATCAAACGCGATGACTCCTCAGCCGAATATTCGATGACGCTGCCGGAGGGAGCCCTGCAAAGCATTTCCGAGACGCCCGGCTCGACCCTGGACCACAACGCCGAGATCACCGTGGTACTGTCCAAGGGACTCATGCCGGTCACCATGCCGGACATCGTCGGCAAGACCAAGGACGAGGCCATGACCGCCCTCGACAACGCGAAGCTCAAGACCACCGTTTCGGAGGAGTACAGCGACAGCGTCAAGTCCGGCAGCGTCATCTCCGCCTCGCCCGACTCCGGTACCGAACTGCATTGGGGCGACTCCGTGAAGCTGACCGTATCCGGGCCCGAGACCGCGGACGTGCCGAACCTCGTCGGCAAGAGCAAGAGCGACGCCATCAAGACGCTGGAATCCCTCGGTTTCGAAGTCAAGACCGGCGGCGAACATCCTCGGCCTGGTGCAGCAGCAGAGCGCCACCGGCAAGACGAGGCTGCGCGACACGAACGGCAACAAGACCGTCATCACGCTCACCGTCGTGTGACGGCGGCGCGCCGGCATATACCGGCATATACGCGAAGCGGCCCCTCTATCAGTTTGAGAGGGGAGCCGCTTCGTTCGCGTTCGGGATCGTCGGTCAGTGGCCTTCGCCGGCGGTTGCGGCTTCGGCCTCCTGCCGGGCCTTGAGCTCCGCCTTGACCTTCTGGGCGTACTCGTCCACGTATTCCTGTCCGCTGAGCTTTCGGATCTCGCTGACGAGATGGTCGGTGAGCGCCCGCACCTCCTCATGGGTGATCTCGTCGGCGTCCTTGCGATCCACCGGGATGGGCTTGCCGTATATCACCTTCGTCTTGCCCTTCGACCGGATGACCTGACCGGGATGCTGTATCTCGCGCGTTCCACCAACGCGGTCGGCACCAGCGGGCAGCCGGTCTCCAGAGCAAGGCGCGCGGCACCGGTGTGGCCTCGGTACAGTCGCCCGTCAGGACTGCGCGTGCCCTCCACGTGGATGCCGAACAGGTGGCCTTCCTCAAGGATCTCACGGGCGTGGGCCAACGCGCCCAGCGACTTCGAGCCGCCGGAACGGTCCACGGGGAACACGCCGACTGACGTGAACCACCATTTCTTGAATTTGCCCTTGATGCCCTTGCCTTCGAAATACTCGGCCTTGCCCATGAAATGCACCATGCGCGGGCAGGTGATGGGTATCAGCGCATCGTCGATGACCGCCAGATGGTTCGCGGCGATGATGGCACCGCCTTCACGCGGCACGTTCTCCAGTCCGATCGCCGTCGTCCCATACGACGACGGGCAATCCAACCGAAACCTTTGACAAAGAACCAGTACAGCACGATGACACCTCCCAAGTTTGGCCGTCCGCCTGATTACAGTAGGACGGTATGACCGATCATCACGATAGCAACCACAACGATACCAACGCGGGTGAAGAACATCCAAACACCACGCCGCGCGCCGGACATGACGGGTATGACACAGGCTCCAATGCCGGCGACGATCTCGACTGGAAGCCGCCTTCGCCGCGGAGCATGCCAACGACCTGCAGGACGTCGAGCGCTCACGCAACGCGCGGCGCTTCGAGAAGCATGCGCAGCGCAAGGAGAAGGAGGCGCTGCTGTCGGTCGACGATCTGGACGCCGGCACGTTCACCGATGACAAGGTGCCGCTGCACCAGCGCGGCCCCCGCGACCATGGCGGCCGCAGCTGGCTCGATACCGATGACGTCATGGACGAGTACGGCGATGACTTCGTGCCGCCGAACCCGAAAAATCGGCCGCGTGAACGCCTCGAAGCTGGTGTTCTGGATCCTGCTGGTCGCAGGCGTCGCGGGTATCATCGCATCCGTGTTCGTACCCGCCCTGGCGACGTTCCTGGGCTCCATATTCGGTCTGTGCGCGCTGGTCGGCGGCGCCGGCCTCATCCTCCAACACAAGGGGCACACCGAGACACGCACCGACATGTTCGACGACGGCGCGCGGGTGTGACGACGGTGCCCGTCCTCATCGGACGGGCACCGCAATGGTCAGGCCTTGGACTTGGCGGTCTCGATCCACTTGCCGAACAGGGCCGCGGCCTTGCCGGAATCGACGGTGTTCTCGGCGAGCGCATACGCCTCACGGAACCGCTCGGCGAGGTGTGCCGCCGCCGACCAGGTTGCCGTCTGCCACGATGGCAGACGCAGCGTTGAGCAGCGCGGTGGTGCGGGACGAATGTCCTTGCCGGCCAGGAAGTCCTTGAATGCGTTGGCGTTGACGTCCGGCACGCCGCCCTTGAGCTGGTCGACGGTAATCTTGGCGAGACCCAGATCCACGGTCGGGTCGAACTCGGTTTCGGTGACCTTGCCGTCGCGAATCTCCCAGACGGAGATCGGGTAGCCGGTGGGAGCAAGCTCGTCGGCCCTCGTGCGAAGTGTAGACCAAGCCGGACTGACCACGGCTGGCGTAGACGGCAGCCATGATCGGGCTCACCTTGCGGTTGGCGCAGCCGATGGCCACGTGTGCCGGGTTGGCGGGGTTGGTCAACGGTCCCAGGATGTTGAAGACGCACGGAATGCCGAGCGCGGCGCGAATCGGGACCGACGAAGCGCATGGCGGGGTGGAAGGTGCGTGCGAACGCGAAGGTGATGCCCACCTCGTCGCCGATTTCGCCGACGGCCTCCGGCTTCAGATCCAGCGGCAGGCCGAGATCCTCGAGCACGTCGGCGGCTCCGCACTTCGAGGAGGCAGCGCGGTTGCCATGCTTGACGATCTTCACGCCCGCCGCAGCGGCGGCCACGGAGCCCATGGTGGACAGGTTCACGGTGGCGAAGCCGTCACCACCGGTGCCCACGATGTCGGTGGTCCCACCGGAAACGTTCAGCGGCACGGCGTGGGAGACCATGGCCTTGGCGGCACCACGCACCTCGTCGGCGGTCAGTCCCAGCTGCTGCTGCATAGCGAGCGCGGCACCCACGGCGGCCGGATCGGCGTTGCCCTGCATCAGGTCGTCGACGAACCACTCCGATTCCTCAGCGCTCAGGTGGTCTCCCCCGACCAGCTTGGTGAGAATCGACTTCCATGTGATCTCGGCCATGATGCCCTCCTTGGCGTTTCGTCACGCCGTGTGATATGTATTCGTCGCCTCATTGTAATGGCTTGTCGTTTCGTCGCCCGTAATCTTCCATATTGCAAAACATCATCGGCTCCCGTCAGCGGGAGCCACTTACTTGTCCGGCCCGGACAGCGTGCCGACAATCAGGGCAGGCAACGCGGCAGGCATCGCCACGATGCCGCTACGGGAGTCCCTGACTGAAACGCTATGCAGTATCCCAAGGCTTTGCCGGGCAATAGATCGGAACCGCTGCAGGGTCAATGAGATCGCCGCGTGCGTACCAGGCCTTTGCACTGATGGGTACCGAATATGGCGGACAACGCACGCATATATCGATTGATGCGCGCGTTGTCCTGAGACGATATCGGGAACCCCAGATAGCGGCATTTTACAAACGGTAGAATTCCAACGATTTCGCGATTTGCGTCGTGGGACAATGCACGCGTCAACCGATTGATGCACGCGTTGTCCTGCGGTATCGCTGTACAACACGCGCGAATCCATCAAAATCGTGCGTTGTACAGCGAATGAGGCTCGGCGAACCTCGATTCCGCGGCCCGCGAATAATCGACGGCTCAACCCGCAGACAAGCCCTTCCTCTCCCCCCGAAAACGCAAGTGGCTCCCCTCACATCGAGGGGAGCCACTTACTCTGTCTAGTCCGGAGAGCTTATCTCACTCTTCGTTCTGGCCGTGGCACATCTTGTACTTACGGCCAGAACCGCATGGGCACTGGGCGTTCTTGACGTGCCGGGGAACGTACGACCGTCCACCACGGGGTCTTCAGCTCCTCGCTCTTCGGACGCTTGTTGGCCGGGACCTTGCCTTCGGCATGGCTGATCGGAGCCGGGCCGGTGATCGGCGCAGTGGCCTCGCCTGCGGCGGATTCCTTGGCGGACTGGGCGATGGCGACCTTCTCGTCGGATTCCTCCGCAGTCTCAGCCTCACCGGCGTCCTCGGCCTTGTCGACTTCGGAGCTAGCGGCGCCGACGGCCTTCTTCGGCCTCATCAACGACGGCGTCATCGGACTCGATGCCGACTTCCTCGCTCCTGGACACCTGCTGCACATCGACGTGGAACAGCAGCTGGATGGTTTCCTCCTTGATGGCTTCGATCATGGAGTTGTACATCTGGTAGCCTTCACGCTGGTATTCGACCAGCGGGTCGCGCTGGCCCATACCGCGCAGGCCGATGCCGTCCTTGAGGTAGTCCATCTCGTAGAGGTGTTCACGCCACTTGCGGTCGAGCACGGCGAGCACCACGCGGCGCTCGAGCTGGCGCAGGCCTTCCTCACCGACCTTCTCCTCAAGTTCGGCGTACTCCTCCCTGGGCCTGATCGACGAGGGAGTCGCGCACGGCCGCAACGGCCTTGTCGCCCTTGAGCTTGTCGACGGCGTCCTTGGCGGCGTCCTGGTCAAGCTCGAACGGGAACACGGTCTTGAGGCCTTGAACAGGCCGTCCCAATCCCAGTCGGAGGGCTTGCTGGAACCCTTCTGGGCACCCTTGATGTAGCTGTCGATGGTATCGGCAATGAAGCGCTCGATATCACCGTGAATGTCCTCGCCCTTAAGCACCGCCTGACGCTCGGAGTAGATGACGGTGCGCTGCTTGTTCATCACGTCATCGTACTTCAGCACGTTCTTACGGATTTCGAAGTTACGCGATTCGACGGCCTTCTGTGCGGTGCGCACGCCCTTGGAAACGCTCTTGGCTTCGATCGGCTCGCCTTCCGGCATGCCCTTGGCCATGACACGCGCCACCAGCTGGGTGTTGAACAGACGCATCAGATCATCTTCCAGCGACAGGTAGAAGCGGGACTCGCCAGGATCGCCCTGACGGCCGGAACGGCCGCGCAGCTGGTTGTCGATACGGCGGGATTCGTGGCGCTCGGTGCCGAGCACATACAGACCGCCAAGCTCGACGACTTCCTCATGCTCGTCCTTGACCTGGTCCTTGATTTCGGCCAAAGTGCCCGGCCAACGCTTCTCGTACTCGTCCGGAGTGTCATCCGGAGAATAGCCTTCAGACTTGAGCTTCGCATCGGCGAGGAACTCGACGTTGCCGCCGAGCATGATATCGGTACCACGGCCTGCCATGTTGGTGGCCACGGTGACGGCGCCCTTACGGCCTGCGACCGCGACGACCTTGGCCTCGCTGGCGTGCTGCTTCGCGTTGAGCACCTGATGGTCGATGCCCGCCACGTCGAGCAGCGAGGACACGACTTCGGAGGATTCCACGGATGCGGTACCCAGCAGGACCGGCTGGCCCTTGTGGCGCTTGGCCACATCACGGACGATGGCGGCGAGCTTTTCCTTCTTGGTACGGAAGATCAGATCGTCCTGGTCCTCGCGGATCATCGGCTTGTTGGTCGGAATCGGCAGCACGCCCAGCTTGTAGGTGCCCATGAATTCGGCGGCTCGGTCTCTGCGGTACCGGTCATGCCTGCCAGCTTGTCGTACATGCGGAAGTAGTTCTGCAGGGTGATGGTGGCGAAGGTCTGGTTTTCGGCCTTGACCTCCACGCCTTCCTTGGCTTCGATGGCTTGGTGCAGACCCTCGTTGTAACGGCGGCCCGGCAGGATACGTCCGGTGTGCTCGTCGACGATGAGCACTTCGCCGCCGGTCACGACGTAGTCGCGGTCGCGCAGGAACAGTTCCTTGGCCTTGATGGCGTTGTTCAGATAGCCGATCAATGCGGTGTTGTTCGGTTCGTACAGGTTGTCGATGCCGAGATAGTCCTCGACCTTGGTGATGCCCGGATCAAGGATGCCGACGACCTTCTTCTTCTCGTCGACCTCGTAATCCTCGTCGCGGTTGAGCTTCAGGCACCAGACGCGCGAACTGGCGGTACCAGCGGGTCACGTCGCCCTCGGCCGGACCGGAGATGATCAACGGGGTACGGGCCTCGTCGATGAGAATGGAATCGACCTCATCGACGATGGCGTAGTGATGGCCACGCTGTACGAGCTGCTCGGACTAAAATCTCATGTTGTCGCGCAGGTAATCAAAACCGAATTCGTTGTTGGTGCCGTAGGTGATGTCGGCGTTGTACTGCTTGCGACGCTCCGGCGGCTTCTGGTTGGTGATGATGCAGCCGGTGCTCATGCCGAGGAAGCGGTAGACACGGCCCATCAGCTCGGCTCTGGTAGCTGGCCAGATAGTCGTTGACGGTGACGACGTGGACGCCCTGACCGTCGAGTGCGTTCAGGTAGGCTCGGCAGCGTGGCCACAAGGGTCTTGCCTTCACCGGTCTTCATTTCGGCGATGTTGCCCCAGTGCAGGCGGCGCCGCCCATGAGCTGCACGTCGAAGTGACGCTGTCCCAGAGTGCGCTTCGAAACCTCACGCACGGTGGCGAACGCTTCGGGCATCAACTGTCAAGGTTCTCACCGTTGTCCAGTCGCTGCTTGAACTTGGCGGTCTGGCCCTTGAGCTCCTCGTCGTCAAGCGGCGATCTCGTCCTCCAAGGCGTTCGTCGCTTTGGCCACGTTCTCAAGCTTCTTGATCTGTCGGCCTTCACCCATGCGTAGGGCTTTGTCAACGATATCTACCACATTCGCTCCCTGTTTAAGCTTTCGTACGTCAACGAGCATAGCCTGATGCCCGACATCAGGCACAAACTCCATCCATGATATGCGAACACTCGGATTTTTCCGTTCCGACCCGCTGGACACGCCCATCGTACTTGTTTCGTCGTGTGCCGACACGCAAATATGGCCTGCCTGGATATGCCGGGCAGGCCATGTATCACGGCGGAACACTTACTTGTTCTTGATGTTCTCCGGAGTGTCGATTTCGAAGACGCCGTAGCTCCAACCGTGACGGTGGTAGACGACGGACGGACGGCCGGTTTCCTTGTTGACGAACAGGAAGAAGTCGTGACCGATCAGCTCCATCTCGTACAGGGCCTCGTCAATGGTCATCGGCTCGGCGATGTGCAGCTTGCGGCGGATGACGATTGGGGTGTCGCCGACCTGGACCTCCACCGACTCGCCCGGGACCGAGGTCGACGGCGACGGCGGCTTCGGGGCTGTTGTTCGGCTCTTCCGGCTCCGGCTCCTCTTCCGGTTCCGGCGGAGCGACCGCTCCCAGATCGACGGGCGTCGGGTTGATGTACCCGCGGCGGTGATCCTTGCGGCGGTCGCGGGTACGGCGCAGACGAAGCGTCAGCTTGTCGAGAGCCAAATCGAGCGCGCTGAACTCGTCGGCGCTGGAGGCTTCGGCACGCACCACGGTACGACCTGCGATGACGGTGATCTCCACGCGCTTGGCGGTGTCGGCCTGACGCGGATTGCCCTCGTGGGACAGCACAATCTGCACACGCTGCGCATCCGGGGCGATAGCGGTCACACGATTCATCTTGCTTTCGACAACGTCACGGAACCTTTGCTTGATCTGCGTATGACGTCCGGTAACGACGATTTCCATGGCTTGGTAGTCATCATTGTATCCATAAGATTGGTGATTTGCTGGAAAACTCCCCGAGAAAACAAAAGTTTTTTTACGCTTTGCTTTCGACGATTCTCTTGCTATAGTTGTGCGTTTGAGACCTCTTGATGGCCGCGACCGATTTTGTCGGTTGAGGAACTTCCGGGCTCCATAGAGCACGATGGCGGATAACGTCCGCCCAGGGCGACCTGAGAGATAGCGCAGCAGAGAATAGACCGCCTTACCGGTTTCGGCCGGTGGGTAAGGGTGAAACGGCGGTGTAAGAGACCACCGGGCCGCTGGTGACAGTTGGCCGCATGGCAAGCCTCATCGGGAGCAAGGCCAAGCAGAAGGCGTTCGAGGACTGCTCGTCCGAAGCCTTCGGGTAGGCTGCTAGAGCCTGACGGCAACGCCAGGTCGAGATGGATGGCCATCCGTGCCGTTGGCACGACAGAACCCGGGGTATAAGAGGTCTCACTCTCCACTCTTTATGTTTTGAGGATTTCTTTACACCAGCCTCTTTATGAAACTGACGTCACGCCCTTGGTCAACGGTCGCCGTCAATCAAACAGTTCCTGTGCGATTTGGCGCAGAATCTCAGGATTATGGCCTTTTCTGCCGCCCGCGCTCCAGAAGCGGCGCCTACGTGCATCGCGTTCCAGACCGGCGGTTTTTCTCGCGGTTCTACGGCCTAATTCCCATGCGGCTTCAGTAAACACGCCGTAGGATTCCGCCTCATCACAAACCTGTTGGGCCAGCCTACGGTCGACGCCTTTCCGTGTAAGCTCAGCGACCGCGCCCCTACATCCCATAAGACGGGTCGCACAGTAGCGCACCGCGGATTGCGCGTAGGCTTCATCGTCAATCAGTTGAACCCTTGTCAGTCTTTCGATGACGTCGTCAACCACTTCAGAGGTATAGCCCTTACCAATCAGGCGCTCACGCAGTGCGCCGGAAGGTCGAGGCGCAGCGTCCAGCAATCGCAATGCGGCTTCCCTGCATGCGTCAAGATCATTTGGATCCTTTGCGGCAGTAGAATCGCCGTTCCCGACACGCCCAGCGTGTCGCGCGTGTCGTGGCGTTTTCGTCGCATTTGCGCTTCCAGCGAACAAACTGGAACGGTCAGGTTTCGTTCGACGGTTCCACCTCTGAACGTTCGTGCGTTCTGGATCCTCTGAAGAAAGGGCAAGGCCCCCAGTATCGGCCGACGCCGGCTGAAGGCCCTGTTCCTTAAGGAAACGTTCGGCGCTGATCATATGTCAGGCTTTGGCGGCTTTTGAAGTTTTGGACGTCTTACCATCATCCGGCGCGCCCGCGGCGTCCTCCGCCCCATCGTCCTCGGCGAACTGGTCGGTAGGTTTGATCAGACCGAATGCCGCCTTGACCTTGTTCTCGATTTCCTCTGTGAGTTCCGGATTGTCCTTGAGGAACGACGCACGTTTTCGCGTCCTTGCCCCAGCTGGTCGCCCTCATAGGTGAACCACGAGCCAGACTTTTTGACGACGTTGGCCTGCAACGCCATATCAAGCACGGAACCTTCCTTGGAGATGCCCTCGCCGTACAGCACATCGAATTCGGCGGTCTTGAACGGCGGAGCCATCTTGTTCTTAACAACCTTGACCTTGGTACGGTTGCCGACAGCCTCATCACCGTTCTTAATGGTCTGGATACGGCGGATGTCCATACGTACGGACGCGTAGAACTTCAATGCCTTGCCGCCGGTGGTGGTCTCCGGATTACCGAAGAACACGCCAATTTTCTCACGCAACTGGTTGATGAAGATGGCGGTGGTACCGGCTTGCGCCAGCGCACCGGTCATCTTACGCAACGCCTGACTCATCAGGCGCGCCTGCAGGCCGACATGGCTGTCTCCCATCTCGCCTTCGATTTCCGCTTTCGGCACCAAGGCCGCGACGGAATCGATGACAATCACGTCAAGCGCGCCGGAACGAATCAGCATGTCGGCGATTTCCAATGCCTGCTCGCCATTGTCCGGCTGAGAGACGATCAACGAATCGGTGTCGACGCCCAGCTTACGGGCATAGACCGGATCGAGCGCATGCTCGGCATCGATGAATGCGGCCACACCGCCGGCCTTCTGGGCATTGGCCACCACATGCAGCGCCAATGTGGTCTTACCAGAGGATTCCGGTCCGTAAATCTCCACAATACGGCCTTTAGGCAGGCCGCCGATGCCTAATGCCATATCCAAAGCCAAGGATCCGGTCGGAATGACCTCGACATCCTGTTCCGGGCGGTCGCCAAGTCTCATGGCCGATCCCTTGCCGAAGCTTTTCTCGACCTGCGCGAGCGCTGTGTCGAGCGCGGCCTGACGGCGCGGATCGATTCCATTCGCGGACTTGTTCTGTGCGGCGTTCTTTGCCGCGCTCGTCTGTGCCATGACTACTCCTTGTTGTTGACCGAGACGAATGAATGGATTCACCGTAAAACCGCATCATCCATCTGCGCAAGTTCAATCGGCCATTGTGGTCGAAGAACATGCATTTCGACACGCCGACGACCGCTTTCCCTTGAAATTCCAGCATTCTGAAACTTCGCGGCGAGCCGTTGACGACCTGCCCAATCCGTGCTTCTGTGGATAACTATACCCCATTATCCGAACATCTGTTCGAAATCGGTGTTTTGCGATAGCCGAACTCCGCCTAACGCACCGGCATTGGTGGCGCGTTATGGTCCTTTCCCCAACGTTTGGAGTCAGGAATGTTCATCTGGTCGCACAGAACGTTCCATACCACGCGGGGCTCCTCCCCCATTTCAAGCGCTTCGACGGCTGTCAGACCGTTCAATCGATCAAGCACTTGGTCGTGTGCGAGCGCGCGGCCATAGCTACGGCCGAGTACCTCTTCAAGCAACTGCCAAAATTCACGTTCCTGCACGCGCCCAAGTGTACACAGCAAGCGCAACCAAAAGAAAACGCCCGACGGAACAAGCCGCCGGGCGTTAGACGTCCAACAGGAATCAGATTGCGACGGAATCGAGATAATCGGCGACCATGCGCAGCATCTGCGCCGTGGAGATGCCCAACGATTGCGCAATCGAGCTCAGCAGCTCGGAGCTGGCCTCTTTTTGGCCACGCTCCACTTCGGAGAGGTATCCCAACGACACTCCGGCCTTTTCGCTCACCTCACGCAACGTTTTGTGGTCATGGGTGCGCAGATCGCGCAGTACATGGCCGATGGCCTCGCGAAGCGATACCTCTCTGGGTTCGTCGGTGGCTTCCGTGGCTGCCGACATGGATCGTGCGGAAACGCGTTCCGCGTCTTCCTCCCGCCATATGCGGGTCAATGCGGCCTGGCGCTCGTCTTTGGCCTTTTTGGCCGCGCGGGCACGCAGCACCTGCTGCTGGGCGAACATCACCGCGCGGCGCTGGGCTGGGGTGAGTTCCCTGACGCGGGCGTTGCCGCTTTGCATCGTGGGAACCATCGCCTTGAGTTCCATCTGTTCCTTGGTGAGTGTCATCGTGTCCATGCCGCCAGCCCCTTTCGCTTTTCATACGTACGTCCACTATGGTCAACACCCATATTCGTGGATTATTCCTGTGAAAGTGCTGAAAGAGTCCTCAGTTTTTCCAGAATACATTGCACGGTTTCGTGCCGCACGGCTTCCCGATCACCCTTCAGACGCAGCTCATAAGCAGCTGTTTGACGCGCACGAATGCCATTGAAGCCACAGGGCAGGGAGCAGCCGATGTACACCAGGCCGGCAGGTTTGTCACCATCCGGTCCTGGCCCTGCAACACCGGTAGTGGCCAAGCCGATGACACAGTCTCCATCCTCGGTCTGTCGGTATAGTTGCGCGGTTCCCGCAGCCATCTGCCGCGCCACTTCGGGGTGGACCGCCCCTTCTCGGGCCAGCAGGTCGGCATTCACGCCGAGAATCTTCGCTTTGGCGCGAATGTCGTAGGTCACCGCCGAGCCGAGGAACACTTTCGATGCGCCTGGTATGCGTACGAAGGCGTCGGCGAGTAGACCTCCCGTCAGCGATTCGGCGGCGGCGATTTTGAAATGGTTGGCTTCGCAATAGCGTAAAACGGCTGCGGCCAGCTTATCGCATTGCGATTGGCTGGCCGCGGTCGACGAATTTTCGGATTCGCTCATCGGGATTTACTTGGTTTCCTTTTCGGATTTTGCGGTCTTCTTACGTCCGCCGAACGTGTTGACGAGGTATTCGCCGCCCGAATACAGGCATAGAATCAACGCCAGGTAAATCAGAGCGTACGTGATCGTGTAATAAACGGTCATCCACAGCGGAGTGGTGTTCATGCCATCAGCGAGGCTCCACATCGGCAGCATGAGCATGGCAAGGCCGATGCACTGGCACAGGGTCTTGTACTTGCCGGCTTGGGATGCGGCGATGACCTTGCCGCCGGTGTCGATGACGAAGAAACGCATGATGGTGATGCCGATCTCACGGACGAGGAACAGCGCGGTCACGACCCAGCCGAGCACTGCGTTGCCGAATTCGTTGAAGATGGCGGCGACGATCAGCGTGCCGCAGGTGAGCAGCTTATCTGCGATTGGGTCCATGAGCTTGCCCAGTTCGGTGACCTGGTTATATTTGCGGGCCATCCAACCGTCGAGCTTATCGGTGCAGGCGGCGATGATGAAGATAATCGCCGCCACCCAGCGCATAGTCGTGTTTTTGGTACCCCATGCGCCTGCCATGACGTACAACGCCAGGAAGATGACGACCAGGACGATACGAGAGAAAGTGACGATGTTCGGCGGGGCGTTCCACCCGTCAAGCAGGGACGATTTGCGTTCTTCTTGCTTTTCCATACCGTTCACGTTACCCCGATACCACTACTTGGCGCAATGCGTGCGATTGTCGCGTTCCATCATCGCGTGTCCGCAGCGTCGGCCGGCTGGGTAGAACCTGCGGTAAGCGATGAGGTTTCGCCCTTGATGAAGGCGAGCACCTGCGGCAGATCCTGCGGTTGGACGAGCACTTCGCGAGCTTTGGAGCCTTCGGACGGACCGACCACACCACGCGATTCAAGCAGATCCATGAGTCGGCCGGCTTTGGCGAATCCGACACGCAGTTTGCGCTGCAGCATGGAGGTTGAGCCGAACTGCGTGCTGACCACCAGTTCCGCCGCCTGCAACAGCACGTCCATGTCGTTGCCGATGTCCTCATCCGGCTCGATGGCTTTCTTTTCGGTCTCCTTGGCCATCTCCTCGATATCCTCGCGATAATGCGGCTTGCGCTGGGTTCGCACGAACTCCACCGCGCGACGGATTTCGGACTCGTCGACCCATGCGCCCTGCACGCGGATCGGCTTGGCCTGGCCCATCGGCAGGAACAACGCGTCACCTTGGCCGATCAGCGTTTCCGCACCGGTGGCGTCGAGGATGACTCGCGAATCGGTGGCGGATGAGGTGGCAAAAGCAAGTCGGGACGGGATGTTGGCCTTGATCAAGCCCGTGACCACGTCAACGGACGGGCGCTGCGTGGCGAGCACCAGATGCACGCCGGCGGCTCGCGCGAGCTGCGTGATGCGCTGGATGGAGCTCTCCACGTCGTTCTTGGCCACCATCATAAGGTCGGCCATTTCATCGACGACCACGAGGATATACGGGTATGGTGCGACCTTGCGTTTGGAGCCTGCGGGCGCATGCACCTTGCCAGCGCGCACGGCAGCGTTGAAGTCCTTGATGTGGCGGAATCCGAAGAATTCGAGGTCGCTGTATCGTGCGTCCATCTCCTTGACCACCCATTCCAAAGCCTGCGCGGCCTTCTTCGGATCGGTGATGATCGGGGTGAGCAAATGTGGAATGCCCGCATAGGCGGACAGTTCGACTCGTTTAGGATCGACCATGATCATGCGGACCTGGTCAGGCGTGGCGCGCATGATCACGGAGGTGAGCATGGAGTTGATGAAGCTCGACTTGCCGGAGCCGGTGGCGCCAGCCACCAACAGGTGGGGCATCTTGGTCAGGTCGGCGGTCACGAAATGGCCTTCCACATCCTTGCCGACGCCGGTGAGCATCGGATTCGGATCGTTCCGGGCCTTGTCGGAGCGCAGCACGTCGCCCAGCACCACGGTTTCGCGATCGGAGTTCGGAATTTCGATGCCGATGGCGGATTTGCCTTCGATCACCGACAGGATGCGCACGTCGGAGCTGGCCACCGCGTAGGCGATGTTCTTCTGCAGGTTGGTGACCTTCTCGACCTTGACGCCAGGGCCAAGCTCCACCTCATACATGGTGACGGATGGTCCGCGCAGGAAGCCGATGACCTTCGCATCGACGTTGAACTGTTGGAAGGTACCGGTCAGCGCGCGGATCACACGATCGTTCTCCGGAGTGTGCGCGGCGTGCGGCGCGCCCTTCTTCAGAATGTTGAGGTCAGGCAGATGATACGGTCCCTCGGGAATGCCATCCGCCGCTTCCCCGTCAACGGCAGCAGCCGGCATATCGTCAAGGACCTCGCCGGTCGCGGCATCCACCATGACTTCCTTGCCGCTGGAGGTGCCGTCCTCGTCGATGACGGCCCATGGGTCGCTTGGAGCGACGCCAACCGGCTTGATTTCGCTGGACGGCACCGGCTCGGCGACGCTGGGCATGGTGCCGCTCGCGGTGCCGATCGGCGCGGACGAGAAGGAGCGTCCGCGACCGTTCTGTGGCATGGCCGTGGTGCCGGACGGTGCAGCGGCGGAATAATCATCTGAATCATAATCATCGGCACGATAATCGTCCGAAGAAATGCTGCGTGGCGAATCGACCTGTTGGTACGGCTCGTCGACGATGGTTTCTGCGGTCTGTCCGTGCCGTTCGGCGGCATTAAGAAACGCTTCGTCGCCGGCGTAATGGTCAAGGTCGCCATCATCGACGTTCTTGCTCTTATGGGATGCGAAGCGTTGCTTCATACGCGTAAGGAAGCCCGGCCTATCGTCGTTTTCTCCATCCGCATCGGTGCCGTCGTGGGCGGGAACGCCTTCGGCGAAGGCGAGTGTCGTGTCCCCAACGCGTACTTCGTTCGGGAACTGTTCGGCCTCATCGTCAATGTCATCACGGTTTTTCGGCGTTCCAACAAACTTGGCCGCCAGAGCCTTCGCCTTGTCCGGTATCTGCGTGACCCGGGTATGGGTGATCAACAGCAACGAAAACAGGATGACGACTACGAAAATCGCAATGGAAAAGCCTTTGGAAAGCCCCCACGCCAACGGACAGCCAAGCACATAGCCAAGCAGGCCGCCTGCCCGTTGCAGCAAAGACATATCGAACTTCTGGGAGTCGGAGGCAATCGCCGCGTCAAGAATAGAGCAGACGGACCAGAGGATCATGAACCATCCGAGGGCCATATGGAGGTTCTCATCCTTGTTTTGCGTCTTGCGCATCAGACTGAACACCACAAGCGCCAGGAATACCGGCAGAATCACGCTGGTCAATCCGAACAGTCCGGAGGCCATGGCATGTGGAGGACCCTGTCCGAAAGCGCCCTGGACACGGAACCATTCGGATGCGCAGAACAGCACCGCGAGAATGGCCATGATGAAACATGCGATGTCGCGGCGATATTTACGCAGTATGCCGGCGATCGGCGAGGAATCGACCTCGTCCATGACTTTGGTATCGCCGGAACGCGATTTGCCTGCGGAACCCTTGCCGCCTGATTTCGGGTTGGAAGATGCTGTTCGTGCCATAACAGAACTTGATTTTACCGATGTCCGACGTCATGACACGGCATTAACCAAATCGAACAATTATTCGAACTTAATCGAACATGCTTTTTCAGCGAATCAAACATTGTTAAGCGTTTATTCAGCGCTGTAACTGAAATACAAGCAATTCCGGCGGAACACGCCCTCGTGCACTTAAACGATTAAATAACTAGCGCGGATATTAACGCGCTTAATCCCAATGTTGGGGTGCGCGTGGAACATCAAGGAAGATAAGTGAAGGACCATGAAAACCACAGTCACCAAACTGCTGGCAACGGTTGCGGCGACATCGACCATTTTTGGCATGAGCACCCTCCCAGCCTTTGCTGCAGAAGGAAAATCGGCATCCAATGGCAACTCCGTGAACATCAGCGACGTCAACGCCACAGCAGAAACCCGCGCCTTGTTCGACAAGTTGAAAAACAGCGGAAAAGGAGATCTTCGTTTCGGACAGCAGCACACCACCGACGAGAACATAAGCTCAAGCGCTTCACAGGGAGACGTCTATGAGATGACCGGAAAATACCCGGCCGTCTTCGGTTGGGACGCCGGTCTTGCGCTGCGCGGCGCGGAGAAGCCTGGATCAGGTGCCGACAAGAACGCCAACGCCAAGGCGCTCGCCCAGAACATCACCGATGCGGACAGCAAAGGCGCCATCGTGACACTGTCCGCACACTGGTACAACCCAGGCACCGGCAAGGATTTCAACGACACCACTGCCGTTGCTTCCGAACTGCTTCCCGGCGGCAAATACTCCGACACCTTCAACAAGGAGCTCGACGCCATCGCCGCCACCGCGCAGCAGGCCAAACGCAGCGACGGCACATTGATTCCAATCATCTTCCGTCCACTGCACGAGAACAATGGCAGCTGGTTCTGGTGGGGCGCCACGCATGCTTCCGCTAGTGAATACAAGGAACTGTACCGCTACATCGTTGACTATCTGCGTGACGTCAAAGATGTGCACAATCTGCTTTATGCCTACTCCCCCGGCGGCGTATTCAACGGTGATTCCACTGATTATCTCGCCACCTACCCGGGCGACCAGTGGGTGGACGTACTCGGTTATGACGAATACGACTCCGATGATTCCGCAGACGATTCCAGCGCATGGATCAACACTGTGGTCAAGGATATGAAGATGGTTTCCGACCAAGCTTCGCAGCGTGGCAAAATCGTGGCGCTCACCGAATTCGGACGTTCCGGCGACCGCAAGTTCAAGGAATCCGGCACCGGAGACAAGGACACCAAGTTCTTCTCCGAACTTGCCGAAGCACTTGCCGAAAACGTGCCAAGCACCGCATATATGATGACTTGGGCCAACTTCGGTGGAGGTGGAGACAATTTCCAGGCGTATACGCCGTGGAAGGGCTCCGACGGCGAAGCCGATTTCAAGGCGTTCGCGGACAGCAACAAGAACCTCATGGCCTCCAAGGACAACGTCGACTATTCGAACGCCCCGGCAGCCGCCATGCAAAATGGCTCCGCGCGTATCGTCACTCCAGTGGACGGCAATCGTGTGACCGACACCAAGGTGGTCGTCCGGGTCAAGACCGAAGGTGTGAAATACTCCGACCTTGATCTTAATTCCGCCATCGTGACCACCGATCGAGGCCAGAACGTCAAACTCAAGTATTCCTGCAATGGATATTTCACGGGCATACTGGATTTGAACGCGGCCGGTATCAATCTTGACCAGTCCAAACTCACTTTGACTCCGCAGGTCAAGACCAAGGACGGCAAGACACTCGCAGCGGCCGACGGCAACGGTTCCGTCACAGTAAAACTGGTGCCAAACCAGAGCAGACGGTAGACAACGTGGAGGACTTCGACTCCTATGACAACGAAGCCGAATTACAGTCCGTCTATTCGCCGAGCCACAGCACGAAATCGAATCTCACGCTGGTGGACATCCCCGAGGACAATGGCACCAAGGCCGGTAACATCCACTATGATTTCGTGAGCTATCCGGAGTATAACGGCTTCAGCGTTCCCATACGCCGAAGCAGGACTGGTCCGGCTTCTCCAAGCTGAACATGTTCCTCAAGGCCGACGGTTCGGATCACAAGTTTGTGGTGCAGGTCAATGCCGGCGGCGTGACCTTCGAAGCCTATCCGAAGATCGATGGCACGGACGGGCACGAAGTGTCGCTGAACTTCGGCGACGCCGACGGCAATGGCGGCGATTTCGCACCGGCTTCCTGGGACACCGCGCATGCGGGCATGAAACTCTCGCAGAAGCTGCTGTCCAAAGTCGGTTCGTTCGCCCTGTACATCAACGACAATGGCGGCAACCGTCCGAAGAGCGGCGATTTGACGCTCGACTCCATCAAGCTCGACGGCAAACGCGACGCTTACGCGCCGAACACCAATCCGACGCCGGGCAACACAGCCAAAGCGCAATCCGTGGATGATTTCTCAGGCTATTCGGATGATGCCGCAGCACAATCGGCTTGGGGCAACCGCGGACATACGGAAGTCCTATCCCTCGATGAAGGCCCGACCGATGGGTCCAAGGCGCTTCGCTTCAAGTACGACTTCTCCAATGGAGGCTGGTACGATGTGGCGAAATATCTTGACGGCGCGAACTGGTCCGGCGAATCCGTATTGGCTTTCCAAGTCAAGGGGATGGTTCCGACAACGCCATCGGCCTGCAGATCGGCACAAGCGATGGCAAATACTTCCTCGCCAGCGTCAAACTTGACTTCACCGGCTGGAAGCAGATTGAGATTCCATTGGTCGATAACGCCAATCTGACCCAATCCTGGCCGGAGGACGCCAATAAAGACAATCCGATGACCGAAGATGATCTGGCCTCCATCAAGGAACTGGTGTTCGCCTCCCAGCAATGGAATAGCGAAAGCGATGGGCTTGATTCCTCCATCGCCGATATCAAGGTCGAGCCCGCCGAGAATACGTCCAACGAGCAAACCCCGAAGGACGAAAGCAAAACCGAGGTCAAGGCCGACAAGGAGCAGGAACAGTCCGAGGACACCTCCGCGGATGTGACCGCCCAAGATCCGGCCACTTGCCCGATTTCAGACGAAGATTCCAAGGGCTCGACCGGCAATACGACGGTTACGGTCAAGCCCACGCCCGACACCAAGGAACCGGCCGACAACACCGGCAAAGATGGCCTGTCCCGCACCGGTTCAAACATAATCTCTGCCATTGCTGCCGTGGCCGTACTGCTGCTGGGCGGCTGCGCCATGCTGATCGCACGCAAGCGGAAGGGAGGCGATATCGAATAGTCCAATAGGAATGAACTTTCTCACGTAGGACATTACAAAACGGGAGTCCCGCAATCCAACTGGTTGCGGCCCCCGCCCGTATTTCCGCAGAACCCTGCAAAAGAGGCTCCGCAGTGATGAATCATTTAGGCGATATCGCCAAGATGATGCTGCGTGTACGCATCCGCCTGCGCGTCGATCGCGTCGTAATCGCCGGCGTCGGCATGCTCGATGATGGCCATGGCATTGCCCAGCAGCGCGGGGTTGAGAGCCTGCAGCCAGTGGATACGCGGATCGCGGCCAAACCATCCCATCTGTTTGCGTGCCAGACGCTTCGTCTTCTGCGCGATGCTCATGAACGTGTCATTTAAATCGCACAGGCCATCCAAATAGTCGACAACCTGCTGGTATCCAAGAGCCTTGCCTGCGGTGATGCCAAGCCGGGGACGGATACGCTCCACTTCCTCGACGAAACCGTTCTCCAGCATCTGCTTGGTACGGATGTCGATGCGGCGGTCAAGTTCCTCACGCGGCAAATCAAGGCCGATCTGCACGGTGGGAATCACATACCGGTAATGCGGCAGGCTCGCCGAATACGGCCGGCCCGTCACTTCGATGACCTCAAGCGCGCGGATGGTGCGTCGAGGATTGTGCGGATCCATGCGGGCCGCGGCTTCGGGATCCTTTGTCTTGAGCTCGTCGAACAGCGCACCGGCGCCTTCGACCTTTTCACGTTCCTCGAGGCGTTTGCGCACCTCTGGGTCAGTGCCAGGAAAGGAAATGTCGTCGATGGCGGCACGGGCGTACAGACCGGAACCGCCCACGAGGATAGGGCGCACTCCCCTGGCCTGCAGTTCGGCGATTTTGGCGCGGGCGATCTCCTGGAAACGTGCCACGGACATGGCGTCGTCCGGTTCGATGATGTCGATCAGGTGGTGCCTGACCTCGGCCTGTTCCTCAGGACTCGCCTTGGCGGTGCCGATATCCATGCCCTTGTACATCTGGTAGGCATCGGCGTTGACGATTTCCGCCTGCTCGCCCTTGGCCTCCAACGCCTTGGCAATGGCGATGCCCAGCCCCGTCTTGCCGGACGCGGTGGGACCGACGATGGAGACGACCTTACGGGTTTCGGGCTTGCTTTCAGTGGCGGACGGCATAGGTTTGCCCCGCTTCCGGATTCGGATCGGCGATGAGATTGTGGCGTCCCGCATGGGTGACGGTGGCGGTCACGAAATCACCCACCTGCGGCATCGACTCGCCTTCCGGCACGCCGACATGCACGAGCACGCCGGTTTTCTCACGTCCGGTAACACGATGGGTGGCGGCATCCTTCTTGCCGGATGCGCCGGTGACCATCAC